>ENA-USUJ01000412-USUJ01000412.1-human-gut-metagenome-genome-assembly--contig:-NODE-412-length-38009-cov-10.465227_pt1 | contig 38009 bp, 30 predicted proteins | sample MGYA00250061_ERZ773398 | MGnify/ENA primary metagenome ERZ773398 (study PRJEB29103, sample SAMN06111992) | human gut metagenome | biome: human gut; feature: ankylosing spondylitis patient; material... | reverse complement strand
GTATCACTATGGCAACTTCCGTTGGCTTGTCCTGTATTTGCGCCTTGACTCTTTGTCCGGCATTGTGCGCTATGATGATGCGTCCGGCTTCGGGCACTAAGAGCGCGAAAAGTATCAACGGACGTGTGCGTGCCGCTTATAATGCTTCTTACAATGCTATGCTGGGTAAATATAAGAAAGGAGTGATGTTCTTTATCCACCACCGTTGGATGGTGTGGACTTCTTTGGTTTGCTGTATAGCTTTGCTCGTTTATCTGATGTCGACAACCAAAACCGGTCTGGTTCCTCAGGAAGATCAGGGAGTTATGATGGTGAATGTCAGTGTGGCACCGGGTAGTACGCTGGAAGAGACCAACAAAGTAATCGATAAAGTAGAAGCTGTGATAAAGAGCACTCCGGAGGTAAAACAATATACTACTGTCGCCGGTTACGGACTGATTGCCGGACAGGGTGTTTCGTACGGTACGGTTATTATCCGTCTGAAGGACTGGAGCGAACGTAAGGGTAGCGAACACACGGCTGATGCGGTGATGACACGCCTGAACGGACAATTCTATATGATTAAAGAAGCACAGATTTTCTGCTTCCAGCCGGGTATGATTCCGGGCTACGGTATGGGTAACTCTATCGAACTGAACCTTCAGGATAAGACTGGTGGGGATATGACTACATTCTATAACAATGCGATGAAGTTCCTCGGTGCGTTGAACCAGCGTCCGGAAGTGGCAATGGCATATACTTCCTACGCCATGAACTTTCCCCAACTGTCGGTAGAAGTAGATCCGGCGAAGTGTAAGCGGGCAGGTATTTCGCCCTCTACGATATTGGATGCACTGGGTAGTTACTGTGGTGGTGCTTACATATCCAACTATAACCAGTTCGGTAAGGTATATCGTGTTATGATGCAGGCTTCACCGGAGTATCGCTTGGATGAGCACGCACTCAAGAATATGTATGTCCGTAATGGTACCGAAATGGCTCCTGTCAGCCAGTTTGTGACGATCAAGAAAGTAATGGGAGCGGAAGTTGCCAATCGCTTCAACCTGTATAGCAGTATTACAGCCAACGTGAATCCGGCTGCCGGATACTCATCCGGTGAGGTCCAGAAAGCCATTAATGAGGTTGCCGAACAGACCTTGCCTATGGGATACGGATACGAGTATGGAGGAATGGCGCGTGAAGAGGCCAGCAGTGGCGGTGCAAAAACGCTTTTTGTGTATGGTATTTGCATTGTTTTGATCTTCCTTATTCTAGCTTGTTTGTATGAAAGCTTCCTGATACCGTTTGCCGTTATCTTTTCCGTACCGTTCGGCTTGATGGGATCTTTCCTCTTTGCCAAGATTTTCGGTTTGGAGAACAATATTTATCTCCAGACGGGTGTGATTATGTTGATCGGTTTGTTAGCGAAGACGGCTATTCTGATTACAGAGTACGCAATCGAACGGCGTCGTAAAGGGATGGGAATTATCGAGTCGGCCTACAGTGCGGCGCAAGCTCGTTTGCGACCTATCTTGATGACAGTTCTTACGATGATTTTCGGTATGTTGCCGTTGATGTTCTCCTCCGGTGCAGGCGCTAACGGTAATTCATCATTGGGTACAGGTGTCGTAGGAGGTATGGCTGTGGGTACATTGGCATTATTGTTTGTAGTCCCGGTATTTTACATTGCATTTGAGTTCTTGCAGGAGAAAATCCGTAAGCCGATGTATGAGGAGGCGGACCAACAAGTAGAATTGGAGAAGGAAAGAAGCTTGGCGGAACGCAGTGTGTTTAACGAAGATAAATAACTCAAATAGAAAAGTAAAGTATGAGAAAAATTATCATATTATCCGCAGCAACACTGGTACTGAGCAGTTGCGGTATTTACAATAAATACAAACCGGTGTCGGAAGTTCCGGAGGGACTTTATGGTAGTGAGCCAGTCGCTGCCGCCGATACGGCAAACTTCGGTAACCTCTCGTGGAGGGAGGTTTTTACCGACCCATATTTGCAGACTTTGATCGATTCGGCTTTGGTGCGGAATACAGATATGCAGACGGCTCACCTGCGTGTGAAAGAAGCAGAAGCTTCACTCTTGACGTCCAAATTGTCTTATCTGCCTACCCTGTTTTTGGCGCCCGAAGGGGCTGTCAGCAGTTTAGACCGTGCGAAAGCCACACAGACCTATTCTCTGCCTGTCACGGCTTCGTGGGAGTTGGATATCTTTGGAAAGGTAACGACAGCCAAACGTCGTGCGAAAGCTGCCTACGAACAGAGTAAGGAGTATGAGCAGGCTGTGAAAACACAATTGGTGGCTGCTATGGCAAATGCCTATTATACATTGCTAATGCTTGATTCGCAATATGAGATTGCTGTTGCTACCGAAGCGGCTTGGAAGGAAAGTGTGAGGACTACCCGTGCCATGAAAAATGCCGGTATGGTGACTGAAGCCGGGTTGGCGCAGACAGAGGCTACCTATTATAATATATGTACGACTGTGCTTGATCTGAAAGAGCAGATCAATCAGGCAGAGAACTCGTTGGCGTTGTTATTGGCGGAAACTCCTCACGAGATTCAGCGTGGAAAACTGGGAAATCAGCAGTTGCCGGAGAACTTCTCAGTAGGTGTTCCTTTGCAAATGCTTGCCAATCGCCCCGATGTTCGTAGTGCGGAATTTTCACTGGCTCAGGCTTTCTACACAACGAATGCAGCTCGTGCTGCTTTCTATCCCTCCATCACTTTGAGTGGTAGTGCCGGGTGGACAAACAGTGCCGGTAGCATGATTATCAATCCGGGACAATTCCTTGCTTCTGCTTTAGCATCCCTGACTCAGCCTTTGTTTAATAAAGGACTGAATATCGCACAACTCAAGATTGCAAAAGCGCAACAGGAAGAAGCACGCCTTAGTTTTGAACAGACTTTACTGAATGCGGGCGTGGAGGTGAACGAAGCATTGGTACAGTATCAGACGGCCCGTGAGAAGGCTGCTTTCTATGATAAGCAAGTAGCTTCCTTACAGACGGCCGCCAAGAGCATAAGTCTTTTGATGAAGCATGGCAACACCACTTATCTGGAGGTATTGACTGCACAACAAACGTTGCTTAATGCACAATTGTCTCAAGTAGCCAATCGCTTTACCGAAATCCAGGGTATGATTACTTTATATCAGGCGTTGGGAGGAGGCCGGATGTAAGGAGGTTGTTATTCTAAATTCTTAAGTATATTCACTGTGATGAGAGGGAATCTCATTGCAGTGAGTATTTTTTTTATTCTCTTTTCCTATTTTTCTACGAAAGTATTCAGTGAATGAGGTTGTAAAGTGATATTTAAATAGCGGTTCCCTAAATTAACGGTTATATCTTTCGCTTTTTCGTTGAAGTTTCCGGCTATAGCCACTTGTTTCTTTTGAGGAGTCATAACGACAAGTACCGGAGTTTTGTCTTCTTTGCCGGTTTTATAAGCTAAGATTTTTGAACCGGGCGTTATGTAATGGCTGTAATGTTGTACTGCATAATACTCAGGAGTATAGGTTGCCGTTCCTGCTTTTGAATCTACATGGATTAGCGCGTTTTGTTTCCATCCCCATCCGCTGAAACCACCATCATACAATATAGCGTTCCAAAAAGTATATTCTTCGCAACCATTACCCAGATAGTGATTCATCAATCCGAAGGTATGCTCTGCTGCCTTCCAATCGAAAGAGCCCCATCCGCATTCACTTTCTGTTTGTACATATTTATATTGCGGATATTTGGCACGGAGTTTCGGTAAGATCTGTCCGCCTTCCCATTGGAAACCGACGCCTTGTATCGTTTCCGGCATACGTGGATCAGAAAGGACCTGATCGATAACATCGTAGCGGTTGGTGTTGATTGTTCCTAAGTATAATTTAATTTCCGGATGTTGCTTCTTTAGGGTAGGAGCGAGATATTCTGTGTTGAAACGGATGATACCTTCTGCCGTCCATGCACAACCCGGATAGTTGGTGTAGCTCCATGATTCATTTTGGAACATCACCATTGAAATGGCAATGCCTTGTTGCTTGTAAGCATCGATGAATTTGCAAAAGTAATTGGCGTAGGTTTGCAGGTAACGTGGGTCTTGGATAAAATAATCATTCACGGCTAGCTGTTGCGGGAAAACCTTCGTGTTTTTCTCTTTACTGCCTTCAAAGAGGGCTACGTCCGACAAGGGAGACATTTGATTTTGATTACGGTCACTGCGTACCGAATAGTAATGATTGATTTTCATCCATGAAGGGGGTGACCATGGGGACATCCAGAAAGTCATGTTGGGATTATACTGTTGGGCGGCTTTGATAAAAGGAATCAAAGTTGTTTTGTCACGGTTGATATTGAAGTATTTTAATTGGAAATCACCGGGCACTTCGTCACAGCTGTACCAGTCACGTGCATAGTCGTTGGCATTCATGGAAAAGCGCCCCATTGTGAACCTCAGCTCTCCTTCGGGAGAGAAAAGTTTGTGAAGAATCGTTTCCTGTTCCTTACGGGGAAGCATATTGAGTGCATCCCATCCTAATTCGTTGAAGCAAGTTCCCCAAGCTTTGAAAACAGTCCCTTCTTCCGAACCGCTGACATCCAATATGGGAGTTTGTGCGGCATTCGTTTGTAGCTTGGCTTTCGATTTTTGCCAGGTGTTACCTTCCGTACTGCTGATCCATTCGAAAGATTGGGCATACATGGAGTTTGCTGATAGTGCGAGGACTAAACTACTTACCAGAGTGGTTTTCTTTACAATGTTTCTCATGTCTTTATTCAAAGTGTTATTTATTAGTTGACTGGTGACAAAGGTAAAAAAGAAGAGGGGTATGGAGGAACAAATATGTAACAGATACTACGACTGATGTAACAAAAAGAGCAGGTGTCAGAATTAAAGCCGACAATTGCTGGTTTTAATTCTGACACCCACTCATTTTTAGGTTGTTAGGTATGTTTATGCGTTCAATGCCTGTTCAATATCCGCGATGATATCATCTGCGTTTTCGATTCCTACGGACAGACGAATTAGGTCAGGCCGTACACCTGCTTCCATCAACTGCTCGTCCGACAACTGACGATGTGTGTGGCTTGCAGGATGAAGCACGCAACTACGTGCATCGGCAACGTGAGTGACGATAGCAATGAATTCCAGTGAATCCATAAACTTGATGGAAACATCGCGTCCCCCTTTCAGGCCGAAGGAGATTACTCCACAAGAACCGTTCGGCATATATTTTTGTGCCAAAGCGTAATATTTGTTATCCGGCAGGCCACAGTAATTGACCCAAGCCACTTTCTCGTTCTTGGAAAGGTATTCGGCTACTTTCTGTGCATTGCGGCAATGCTGTGGCATACGGAGGTGCAGTGTTTCGAGTCCCAGATTCAATAAGAATGAATTTTGCGGGCTTTGGATGCTGCCCAAGTCACGCATCAGTTGCGCGGTAGCTTTGGTTATATAAGCGCCTTTGCCAAATGCTTTGGTATAAGTCAGTCCGTGGTAGGATTCGTCAGGGGTACAAAGGCCCGGAAATTTGTCTGCATGAGCGTCCCAGTCGAAGTTACCGCTGTCAATTACACAACCGCCTACGCTGGTAGCGTGTCCGTCCATATATTTGGTTGTGGAGTGAACAACGATGTCGGCACCCCATTCGAACGGGCGACAGTTGATGGGGGTAGGGAAAGTATTATCCACAATCAAAGGTACTCCGTGATTGTGAGCGATACGGGCGAATTTCTCAATATCCAGCACTTCGAGAGAAGGATTGGAAATAGTTTCACCGAACAATGCTTTTGTATTTGGTTGGAAGGCTGCGGAAATTTCTTCTTCGCTGGCGTCCGGATTGACGAAAGTAACGTCTATGCCTAGTTTTTTCATTGTCACACCGAACAGGTTGAAAGTACCGCCGTAAATAGCGGAAGAACAAACAAAATGATCTCCGGCCTGGCAAATATTGAAAATGGCATAAAAGTTGGCTGCCTGACCACTGGAAGTCAACATGGCGGCTACACCACCTTCGAGAGCGGCAATCTTGGCGGCAACAGCGTCATTTGTCGGATTTTGCAGTCGTGTATAAAAGTAACCGCTATCTTCCAAATCGAAAAGGCGGGCCATTTGTTCGCTGGTATCATATTTGAAAGTTGTACTTTGATAGATGGGCAATACGCGTGGTTCGCCCTTTTTAGGCGTCCACCCTGCCTGTACGCACAGGGTTTCGGGCTTGAATTGTTTTGCCATAATGTTATCGGGTTTTAGTGATTTATTCCAAAAAATGTTTTAATGGCGCAAAAGTAGGGAAAATAATTGTATTTTTGCCCTGTTTATGAGTGAAATGATAGTCACATGAAGGAGATAATTGTGCAGATATGAAAAATAAACTCTATATTCTTTTATTCTTAGCTTTTCTTTTCTCAGGAACAGCACTTTGGGCGCAGCAGAAAGCGACCCCGAAGGCGGGTGAGGGTATCTCTGCTTTTTTATTGAGACATAATCGTTCTCCCCAAAAATATATGGATGATTTTATAGAGCTGAATAAAAAGAAACTGGGGAAAAAGAATGTACTTAAAGTAGGGGTGAGTTATATTATTCCTCCCAAAGAGAAATCAAAAAACGCAAATTTGGGAACTACTATTAACGAGCCTTTGTTTGGTAAGGAATTGGCAAATGTCAAGGTTACTTCCAATCGTCTTGCCGGTGCTTGTTTCTATGTGGTCAGCGGACATGGCGGTCCCGATCCCGGAGCTATCGGACGGGCAGGAAGGCATGAGCTTCACGAAGACGAATATGCATATGATATTGCTCTTCGTCTGGCGCGTGTTCTGATGCAGGAAGGTGCTGATGTGCGTATTATCATTCAGGACGCTAAGGATGGAATTCGTGATGAATCGTATCTGTCCAACAGTAAGCGCGAAACTTGTATGGGGGATCCGATTCCATTGAATCAGGTACAACGTCTTCAGCAGCGTTGCAATAAGATCAACGCTTTATATCAGAAAGACCGTAAAAACTATGCCTATTGCAGGGCTATCTTTATCCATGTGGATAGTCGAAGCAAGGGAAAGCAAACTGATGTCTTTTTCTATCATTCGAACAAGAAAGCGCATAGCAAACGGTTGGCGAATAATATGAAAGATACATTTGAATCGAAATATGATAAGCATCAGCCCAACCGGGGCTTTTCCGGCACTGTGAGTGGCCGTAATCTGTATGTGCTTTCCCGTACCACTCCCGTTTCTGTCTTTGTGGAGTTGGGCAATATTCAAAATACTTTCGATCAACGCCGGTTAGTGATAAATTCCAACCGACAGGCATTGGCTAAATGGCTGATGGATGGCTTTTTAAAGGATTATAAAGAGAAAAAATAAGTAGAAGAGTATGTTTTTTATGAACAAAACATATAACTGTTTGTTTTAATAATGCAAATCACCTGATAAAGCTTCTTATGGGTATGCGAATATAGATAAGTCAAGCAAGATATGCCTCCCCGGCATAACAGGAAGATTGCATAGTAGTTTTGTCGTGTTTTATTTTGTGTTTGTGTTGTGACGGTGCTGCGATGTGAATCGAGGTGCCGTTTTTTGGTATTGGTCGGAAAGAACCTTTCGGGAAAAAAACGGACTTACGAAAGTCCTGATATGATAGTAGGATATTCCGTAAGTCCGTTGGGCTGGTGCTGTCTTGCAGCACCTTATCTAGTTGTTATAAGGGCATATTACCGTGTTTCTTAGGCGGATTTGTCTGCATCTTATTTTCTGTCATCTCCAGTGCCTGAATCAGACGTTTACGAGTCTGTCTCGGATAAATGATTTCGTCAATATATCCCAATTCGGCAGCTTGATAAGGAGTTGCGAATTTTTCTTTGTAAGCTTCCAGCTCTTTAGCTTTCGTTGCTTCGTCAGCCTTACGGAACAAGATATTGATAGCACCGTCTGCTCCCATCACTGCGATTTCGGCACTTGGATAAGCGAAGTTTACGTCAGCTCCGGTCTGCTTGGAGTTCATTACGATATAAGCGCCGCCGTAAGCTTTGCGGGTAATAACAGTCAGTTTGGGAACAGTAGCTTCTGCGAACGCATAAACTATTTTTGCGCCGTGACGGATGATACCGTTGTTTTCCTGCGTATATCCCGGAAGGAATCCCGGAACATCTTCGAATGTAATCAATGGAATATTGAAACAGTCGCAGAAACGGATAAAACGACTTGCTTTGTCACTGGCGTCAATATCAAGTACTCCGGCAAGGTAGGCGGGTTGATTGGCGACAATGCCTACCGAACGTCCTGCCAGACGAGCAAAACCGATAATGATATTTTTGGCGAAGTTCGGCATGACTTCAAAGAAATAGCCGTTGTCTACCACTCGCTCGATAATATCTTTCATATCATACGGAACGTTCGGATCTACCGGAACGATTGTATCCAGAGAAGTATCTTCGCGGTTTGTTTCGTCAGTGCAAGGTTTTTTCTTAGCTTCATCCATATTATTCTGCGGTAAGAAAGAAAGCAGTTCACGGATGCTCATCAGCAATTCTTCTTCGGTATTGCACATAAAGTGAGTCACACCGCTTTTGCTGCTATGTGTCATTGCGCCACCCAGCTCTTCTTTACTTACTTCCTCATGAATCACAGCTTTTACTACATCCGGACCAGTCACAAACATATGACTTTTTTCTTTCACCATAAAGATGAAATCGGTCAGGGCAGGAGAGTAGCAGGCACCTCCAGCGCAAGGACCCAGGATTGCCGAAATCTGTGGAATCACACCGCTGGCCATTGTGTTCTGATAGAAAATATCAGCATAACCGGAAAGGCTCTCGATCCCTTCCTGAATACGTGCACCGCCCGAATCATTCAAAGCGATAATCGGGGCACCGTTCTTCAATGCAAGTTGTTGTACTTTCACAATCTTTTTGGCATTGGAAGCTGACAGTGAGCCGCCATATACTGTAAAGTCATAAGCGTAAACAAACACCTGGCGACCGTCTACCTTTCCATAACCGGACACGATACCATCTCCCGGAATTTTGTTCTTATCCATACCGTAGTTCGTACAACGGTGAACCATCAACTTATCCAGTTCAACGAAAGTACCCTTATCGAGCAGCATCTCGATACGTTCGCGAGCAGTCATTTTACCGCTTTCATGTTGCTTCTCTATTTTATCAACGCCTCCACCAAGAGAAGCGATGCGGTCACGTTCCTCGAACGTGGCGTATGCTTTATTCATTTCTTCCATAATGCAATCCGTTCTTATTATTATGCAATCGGTTCTAATGTTATTAATGTCTGTTCGCCGGTTATGCTATCACCTTCTTGAACCAGAATTTCTTTAATGCGGCAATCCGAAGTCACTTTGTAGTTGCTCTGCATCTTCATTGCTTCGATAACGATGGCAGTATCTCCCGCTTTCATTTCCTGACCGACTACAACAGGTATTTTCACTACCTTGCCCGGCATCGGAGAAATGATGCAGTCGTTCTGTTCCTCTTCCCCTTTCTTGCGCATCCGCAAATATTTCGCTTGGCTGTCCACAATTTCTACATTGAAACTGCTATAATGCGTATTCACTTTATAGCTTTTCCCGTTATCACGGCGAATCAGCTGTGCATTCGAACTGCGTCCGTCCATCAAGATGTTGCAAGTGCCGTTTTCCGCCATCACTACATCTGCTTCAAACGGTTTTCCATCAATGGTAAGCACCACCTTGTTATCTTCCTTGCTGACCAACTCTACTTCGGCCACACGGTTTCCTATATGAATTTCCATAATTGAATTCTTTTTGTTAAAATTAGATTCTCAACACTCCCTTGTGCAGTCCGAACTCTTTCCATTTGCTGATAGGACGGTTATCCGTTGCATCACCTTTGTTCTCTTCGAGATTCATCAGGTAATCTATGTATGCGGCAATCATGGCAATGTTTTCAGCACGTTCGCTGGTGCGCATGATACATTGTTTTAAGTGTTCGCCATTCTTGGCAATGAATCCTGTGTCGTAGTGCCCTTTCACAAAATCGGGAGTGTCCATGATGGCACGCAGATAACTGATGTTGTTCTTCACTCCGGTCAACTTATATTCGTGGAGCACGCGGCGCATGCGTTCGATGGCATAATCGCGGTTGGTGGCCCATACGATCAGTTTGCCGATCATCGGGTCATAATAGATGGGTATCTCGTATCCTTCGTACACGTAGCTGTCAATGCGCACACCGATACCGTTCGGCTCCGTAATCTGTTTGATAATTCCGGGACTTGGCATGAAGTTCATTTCAGTGTCTTCGGCACAAATACGGCATTCGATGGCGTGTCCGCGTTGTTTGATATCTTCCTGTTTCAGCTGGAGTACTTGGTTGTCCGCCACTTTGATCTGTTCTTTCACAAGGTCTACACCTACTACTTCTTCCGTAATCGGATGCTCCACCTGTAAACGGGTGTTCATCTCAAGGAAATAATAGTTGCGGTGTTTGTCAACGAGAAATTCGATAGTACCCGCACCGATATAGTTCACCGCTTTAGCTGCAGCTACCGCCTTTTCACCCATATCTTTCCGCAGTTCGGGAGTGACGAAAACCGAAGGAGTCTCTTCCACGATTTTCTGGTTACGGCGTTGCACGGAACATTCGCGTTCGCACAGATGAATGACATTTCCATGCTTGTCACCAAGAATCTGGAACTCGATGTGATGAGGCTCTTCAACGAACTTCTCCAGATAAACCGTGTCGTCACCAAAGGAAGACAACGATTCGCTCTTGGCAGTGGTATAAGCTTCTTCTACTTCTTCGGCATTGTGGATGAGGCGCATACCCTTTCCGCCACCGCCCATAGACGCTTTCAGCATCACCGGATAGCCGATTTTATTGCAAAGCTCTATGGCTTCTTCCACGCTTTTCAGGTTGTCTTGTGTGCCGGGAACAACGGGTACTCCCGCCTCGATCATTTTGATACGGGCAGCAATTTTATCCCCCATGGCTTCCATTGTTTCCGGATTGGGTCCGATAAAGATGATTCCTTCTTCCTGACATCGACGGGCGAAGGTAGCATTCTCGGACAAGAAGCCGTAACCCGGATGGATGGCGTCCGCATGAGCTGCTTTCGCCACTTCGATGATTTTTTCTATATTCAGATAACTCTCTTTGGATGCTGCCGACCCTACGCAATAAGCTTCGTCTGCATAAAGCACATGCTTCGCGGTCCGGTCTGCTTCGGAGAAGATAGCGATACTCGTTATCTCCATTTCCCGGCAGGAACGCATCACCCTTACGGCAATTTCACCGCGATTGGCTACTAAGATTTTTTTTATCATACTTTTTTCAATTAAGTACATACTTATTAATGTCTTCCCATCTAATGGACATACTCCACCCGACGAAAAACAGTATTTTTTTGATTTGGGGCTTAACAAGTGATGCTCTTTCTCCTAACCCACGAGGAGGGGAGCGTCTTACACAAAATGGCAGGTCTTCTGACTGACTCTTGTCTTATTTGCCTTCCCGATTAACATCAGTGGCGTTAAATTAGTTCAATTATAAGACATTGAACAGAGCTTCACAGCAGCGGGACTGTCCGGGACTTACACCCGATTCCCTATTAATCGTCGTCCGTTGGATACGGATTCTGAACCATTTCGGGGGGCAAAGATAAATAAATATTAAATAAGATGTTCCTTTTTTGCACGAAAGTTTCATTTTTGTGCAATGCTTATCTTTAAATAAGGATTCTTTAATTAGTGTATAACCTTGTTACTTTTCTAAACTATATTTCTCCTGATATTGTTAGGTTGATAGTAATTAATTAAAAGGAGATATTCGTATGAAAGAAAAGAAAATAGCTCGTGAAGAAAGAAATCAGGAGAAACTGGCTAACGGTGATTGGGTAATGGCAGAGTTTTATGCAACGTGGTGTCCTCATTGCCAACGTATGAAACCGGTTGTTGAAGAATTTAAGAAACTGATGGAAGGAACATTGGAAGTGGTATTGGTAGACATTGATCAGGAAACTGCCCTTACAGATTTCTATACAGTTGAGTCGACTCCTACCTTTATTCTTTTTAGAAAAGGACAACAGCTCTGGAGACAATCCGGCGAATTACCTTTGGAAAGATTGGAAAGAGCAGTGAAAGGATTCAAGTCCTGACGATTATTGCATAGTTTGTTACAATGATATGCGTAGCTGATTCTATGCTGGTATGTCTTTGTCTGGCATACTTCTAATATGCATAAAGAAAAGCAGAAAGTATTCTCCGGTGAGGTACTTCCTGCTTTTCTTTATTTTCTTTGTTTTTATTGCTTTCTGTTGAGCCGTAACTCATACAGGCAAGCCTGTACCTCTTCAAGGCTGCCGGTATGTTTTCCTTCATCATCAGACAGTTTGATACATTCCCTCCATTCCTGATTGACATTCATCTTACATTGTGTCAACTTCATCACGATGTTCGAAGGTTCGAACCCGGTATCGTTGGTGAGATTGGTACCGATCCCGAAAGAGCAGCGGATTTTGTTTTTGCAGTATTCTTGAATATCCAATGCTTTTGTAAAGTCTAGGGCATTGCTGAATACGATGGTTTTGGTTGTCGCGTCGATTCCCAACTCTTTGTAGCGGGCAACCAGCTTATCGATAAACTCAAATTCATTGCCGGAATCACACCGCACTCCATCGAAAAGTTTGGCTTGTTTACGGCTAAGGTTGCTAAGGAAGATGCCGGAAGTATATGTATCGGAAAGTGCGATACCTAAATCACCGTCATAAACATTCACCCAGTTTTCGAGTGCCATATAGTTGGCATGTTTATATCCGAACTGTGCTCCGTGAAACATAAACCATTCATGTGGATGAGTTCCCATCATTTTCATTCCATATTTCATTGCAAAGTTACAGTTGGAAGTTCCGGTGCAATATTGCGCTGTTTCGTTCAGCTTCTTGATAACCGTTTCCTGCACATCAATGGAGAATCTTCTCCGTGTGCCGAATTCGGAAAAGCGGAGCTGATGTTGATTCGATAATTCTATTTTCTCCGACAGCTTGCAAAGAATCTCGTTCATGTCTGCTATATTGCCAAAGAAACGGTTTTTGATTTCAGAGACAATCGCGAGCAAAGGCACTTCGTATAAAGTCACTTTATAAAGCAAGTCAGTCACTTCGATGTGGAGATGACAAGCTTCATCCAGATGAATATCAATCTTATTCGGATCGAAACGAAAAGAAGACAACCACTCCCAGTAGACTCTCGGAAGGAATCTGCAGTTTTTCGTCATATATTCCAGCTCCTCTTCCGTAAACCTCAACTGACTAAGATTCTTGATCTCTGCCTTGAGTGCCTTCAGGAAATCTTCGGTATATTGAGTTTCATTCCGGTCGTTGAAACTAAACGTGCCCATTGCATAGGGAAACAGTTTGATATAAGCATACGATGTGGTAAACTTATAAAGATCGGTATCTAGTAATGTCTTAACAATCATGACATTCGTTCTTTATTCTAATCTCCATACGTTTTAGTTGGTCACAAAGATATGTTTCCTATCGGTAACATCAAGGAAAAAGAGATTATTTTTTGTAATGGTTGCCGGTTAATAACCTGTCATCTTTACCGATAATACGGTGTCCGGTTGTTTTATGATAACGCCACTGTCGGATTATGGACGGTCAGTCCGCCATCCACCACAATCGTTTGTCCGGTGATGTATCTGGCATCGTTCGAAGCCAGAAAAGCGATGGTAGCTGCAACATCCTCCGGTTCTCCCAGATAAGGAGTGGCACATTGACCGAGGAAGATATTACGTACATCCTCATTCAGGTTGTCCAATGCAGCGGGAGTAAGTACCAGCCCCGGAGCTACGGCGTTGCAACGGATGTTTTTCTTTCCCATTTGAGTAGCGATATATTTCGTCAGGTTGATGACACCCGCTTTGCTGGCGCCGTATAAAGTACCGTTGGCATCAGCCGTAAGTCCGCTTATGGAAGCTACGTTGACAATGTTTCCGCCACCATTGGCAGTCATGATAGGAATGACCTGTTGGGAAAGATACATCGTGCAGCAGAGATTCAGATGGAATGCTTCGTCAAAGTAGTTGATGTCCAGCTTTTCGATGCTAAGGTCACGTTTGGGATCAGTTCCTCCTACATTATTAATCAGTACGTCTATTCTTTGATATTCATTCATGGAAAAATCAATCAACTCTTTGCAACTTTGGAGTTCGGTGGCGGAGAAATAGACATGACGCACGTCAGCCCCTGCGTGCGTGAGTTCGTTGGCAAGCTGCTCCGCTCTTTTCTCGGAATGGTCAGCGATGACTACTTTGCCTCCTTCGGAGACAATGCGGCGTGTGGTTGCTTCGCCGATACCACCGGCGGCACCGGTGATGACAACTACTTTATTTTCGAATCTGTTCATATAATGGGAATTTGATGATTACCTTCTATTAGAAACAGCTGGCAGAGGAATTTGTTAGCCCTCATAAACTCTCTTTAATAAGATAAGGTGTTCGATTCGAAAACTTTTGCATCTTTTCCAGTTTTACGCTCTGATTATTTAAGAAAACTGTTAAATGTTAATGCCTGGACTCTCATTTGTTAATACAGCTCTGATTCTATTAAACCATGTTATAAGGTATGCTGCTTTGGCCTTAAAATTTGGAGATAACCGGAAAGTCCGTATCTTTGTACTGTGTTTTTCATAGTATTAGATTTAAGGTTAACAAAAGATTGGCTGTCTGGGATAGATAGCCTTTTTTTATGCCTGTAAGTCAACTGCAGACCGAAGAGATTAAATGGATCAGTCTGAAAAAATCGGTTTGAGCTCTATACGGTGCGGGAAGGAGCCAAATACTATTTTTATTTCTTTTTCTGCCTAATCAGATTAGCCGCGTTACTTATTCTTTTTGCGTATGACTATAGTATTCCGCAAGAATAACTATAGTCTCCCTTGCGTATAACTATAGTCATACGCAAAGTACACTATAGTTATACGAAGTAAAAGTAACGAATGAAATGAGTCTAAATAGTGAATCGATTATAAAAGAATGCCCATAGAAATCAATAGGAATAGGAAGGCTATCATTGTTTAATTCAAAACCTAGTACGAAAAAGAAACAAACAGAAAACAACCGGAATTTCGGATTGATTCATCAAAACAACGAATATTGGTTATCCCGCAGGCTTTTCACCTCCCGTTCCTTTACGATATCATCTTCGGATTATTCTTACTTACCCAAGAAGTAACTTGTGTGAATGAATATGTTAAATGTTAACGTGCAAAGTCTGAAATGTTAATACGCTTCCCGGATTATTAAACCCTGTTATAATATGGGCTGTTTAGGCTCTAAAATTTGCTATTTACCTGAAATATGGTACCTTTGTACAGTGTTTTTTTCATAAGTATTAGATTTAAGGTTAACAAAAGATTGGTTGCTCGTGATGAGTAGCCATTTTTTGTTTTTATACACTATGATTGTTTATTCCTTAATCATAGTCAACAGCATCTTAAATCTCTCCACTACACTTTTCGAATATGCATTGTTTGTCTATAACAAAAAACGATTTTTATTGTTATAGTACGAAAGACTCAATAAACTAACCATTATTATGAAGAAGAATATCTTATTGTTTGGAGCACTGATAGGTGCTTTCTTATTGGTTTCCTGTTCGGGAGGAAACAAGAAACAGGCTGCGTCCTCCGTCACTCCGGAGGAATTGGATAATGCCAGTAAAGTGATAAACTATTATCATACATCGCTCATCGTGTTGAGGCATATAGCTAATGCAAAAGACGTAAATGCGGTCTTGGGATATATGGAACAGACAGGAAAAGTTCCTGAAGTATCTCCGATAGCACCGCCTGAAGTATCTGCCAGAGACACTGCGGAATTGATGGATCCGGGAGATTACTTTAATATACAAGTCCGTCAGAATCTGAAGCAGAGTTATAGAGGACTTTTCAGTGCACGGGCGCAATTCTATGATAATTTTAATAAGTTTCTCTCTTACAAGCAGGCCAAAGAGACAGCCAAGGCTGGCAAGCTCTTGGATGAAAACTATCGGCTAAGTGTAGAAATGTCCGAATATAAACAAGTGATTTTTGATATTCTAAGCCCTCTCACGGAACAGGCTGAAAAAGATCTTCTTGCCGACGAACCGTTGAAAGATCAAATCATGGCTATGCGTAAGATGTCCGGCACTGTGCAAAGCATAATGAATCTTTATTCCCGCAAACATGTACTGGAGGGTGCTCGCATTGATGTGAAGATGGCAGAATTGAAGAAAGAACTCGAAGCTGCAAAGAAACTTCCTGCTGTCACAGGCTATGATGAAGAGCAAAAGAATTATTATAGCTTCCTGTCTTCTGTGGAATCGTTTATGAAAGATATGCAGAAAGCAAGAGATAAAGGCGCATATTCCGATGCAGATTACAATGCGATGTCGGAAGCCTACGAATATGGACTTTCCGTTATCTAAAGAATTGTCTACAGGCAGGATAGAGATGATTACTGTTGTTTTTCAACCTTATGCGGTAAAAGCATTGTTTCACATACCCAGTCATTTGTTCCGCGGGCAGACTGTAGATACCGATGCGATGGAAGATGTAGAACTGTCGGATTTAGTGAAACAGGTCACGGATACTTCTGATAATGCAGTTTGTATTCGGTTGATAGAATAGTTTTTTCTTCGTCGTTTATACACTCTTCCTGAGTATAATCTCAAGCGGATGTCTGCTGTCTTTCATGAAATAAACCTCCGGCCGCAAATCAACATTTCTCATTTGTCGGAAACAGCCTGTCTGGAAGTGACTGCTGTTCCTTCGTCCCCTTATCCGGATTATTCTACCGGAATATAGATCTCCGTCAACAACTCTTCGGGGGGAGTGTCACATGGATTGTTCAGATAGCGTTCAGCACTGGCTTCATCACGTATCGTACATTCCATTTCGGGCAGATACTTTCCGTAAATCGTATCGTACACAGCTTGCAGATTGTCATACGGGCCTTTATAAAGGAAAATAGCATAACGCCCGGCTGGGATAACCTTGAATCCCACATCACTTTTGGGGGCAACCTTTACAGGCATTACCATGCATATGTCTGTACGCAGTTTCTCGGCTAGCGTCACTTTCGGATCATCGTGGTAGATGCAAAGAGGGCTGAAATCTCCCATCGGCAGTTTTTGTTCTTTGATGAATTGGAATAAACGGCCCCAAGTGCCACCGTAATCATTCAGTTTGTAGTCGCCTGTAAGGCGGATATAAATCACATTCCGTTCCGAGACATTTCTGATCTCTTTTTTTAGTTCCAGGTCTGGCCTGATAATCGCTGGTTTCATAATTACAAAGTTTTTATTGTTTCTATATTCTAAAGGTGAAATGCCATAAAATTGCTTGAACACTTTCGATAATGAAGAAGGGGATGCGTAACCAATCCGGTAGGCGATGTCAGCAATCGGAATATCCGAGTAGCGGAGTAGGCGTGCGGCAGCTTCTGTCCGCGTCCGGACAATAAACGTACCAATCGGTTCACCGAGAAAAGCTTTCATGATCCGGTGAAAGTAAAAAGGAGAAAAGTTTGAAATTCTGGCCAGAGATTTTAAATCAATATCTTCTCCTAAATGTTGGATGATGTATTCCACTACAACATTTACGCACTTTTGATATTCCTCTTTCGTTGTTTTTTTCTGTTGCATAACTAATTTTGGTATTTCACTTCGCAAAGGTATTGGTAAAAAAACGAAATGACTTGTCCGATATTGCGGAAATGTCAACTTTCTATTTTCTTTCTATGGTTGCCCTATACCTGTTTTGAGAATTTATTTTGATATATAATGTACCTTACAGTGGTGTTATGGTGTGAACCATGACCAAATTTTTAACCGTTAATTGCGAAATTGATTTTCTTGTTTTAAATAATGTCAAAAACTAAAATAAAAAAGCTGGTTTTGTTATAAACTATTATTGAAAATGATTATATTGTAACCGAATTATTAATAAAAATAGCCATGGATAAAACAATTGTAGGGAACAATGCCGGAAAGGTTTGGTATGCCCTGAAAGAAATTGGTGAAATTTCAATACCTGAATTGGCGAGAAGATTAAACCTAAGCGTAGAAAGTACAGCATTGGCTGCCGGTTGGTTGGCACGAGAGAACAAAATTTGTATCCAACGGAAAAATGGATTAATTGCTTTATCTGATGAAAGCACTTTTCCCTTCAGCTTTGGATAATAGTAGGTTTTGTGAGTGAATATCTTTGAAGTTCCGTTAACTTATAAGTAAGAATATGTCCGTATAAGGTATCACAAGTTAAGTTTGAACTTAAGAAGTTTTATATTTAAAAGAGTTGCTCAATAATAGGGCAACTCTTTGTATAATGAATGTATAAAAATGTCTGTTTATTATGTGTGATAGATAAAATATATATACTTTTTATGTCGATAACTTTGCCTTCCTTGCTATTATTGATTGTTGTTTCTTGCCTATCCACGTGGATTGTACGGCTTTTTAGTTTGCAACGTTTTATCTCCGGATTTACGGCTCCTTTTATTCTGTCTGTATGGATATTACTGTTTGTCTGTTCTTGCTGGTTTCCTTCTTTACTATTGAAATCCGAAAATACTGCGGGAACGCAAGCATTCGCTTTCTTACAGTCGTTTAGCCTGAATATTGGACAAGTGATGTTCCAAGGTGGCGCTGTATTGACAGGTCTGTTTTTTCTTTTAGGTATTTTGGTTAATTCTCGTGTGAATGCTGTCTATACGGTGTTGGGAGCATTGTTGCCTATTCCTGTAGCTCTGTTGGCAGGAGTCGAATCTGCGGTATTGAATGCAGGGCTAATGGGATATAATGGTGTGTTATGCGCTATCGCTTTGGGAGACAAGACATGGAGCGGGGGAGTGTATGCCGTATTCTCCGTGTTATTATCTGTTTTTCTTCAACTTTTGGGAATGGATGTCGGAATTACTACACTGACTGCTCCGTTTGTTTTTTCCGTATGGATTACGGTAGGAATACGGTATATGTTGCTTACCCTGTTTCCTGCTAAGCGGAAAGTTGCCTGAAAAATTGTTGTGATAATAAACGGATGACTTTGTTTTTGTCGGTAGTATGGACTGATATAGTCAAACAGTGGTCATTACTGCCATAAGCGATTAGGGATATGGGAATATCTTTGATTGTTTCTATAATACTGCTTTCTATCTGTTTGTGTTTCCAATGAAGGGAGCCTATAACATGTATTACGGACATATTCTCATCGGTAGTCATTTTTACATATTTGTGTAGTTCTCTCTGAATGATGCGCAATGTGTCACGGCTGGCGGCTAGGATCATGGAAACGGATACATTGGATGAGGCCATAGAAATAATTTTGATTTTATATTTGCCTATAACTTCCAGTAGTTTACCCATCAGTAAATAGGCGGGGAGTACATTCAATGAGGTAAAACGAACGAGGGTGACCGAATCTTGTACAAGTATTGCTTTTATATTGTTTTTCGTATCATGGGAAGAAATATATAGCTTTTCGGTTGTCGTATCATTGGTATCTATCAGGCGGATGGCTATATCTGAATGTGCTGCAAGAGTGATACAATCTGCATAAAGTAAATATGCACCATTATTTATCAGTTGTTCGGCTTCTGCATAAGTCAGAGAGTGCTGTTCGCGCTGGTTATTTAGATTTGCACAGATATGATTGATTTCTGTTGATAAGAGGACTTCATTTGCATTAAAGACCGTAGCCAATATGATAGTGTAATAATCATTGTATTTTTTGTTAACAAAATCTATTTCACCATATACGTTCTGGCATAAGGAGAGAGGAGCTATGAATATTTCAGTATCCTGATTTTGCTCTATATATGGTCGGATATTTTCCTGGATATAGGGAATGTCAGGCTTTCGTTCAAGATTGAGTTGCATAAATATGCTGGTGTCGAGTAACTTGGCATTTATACCTTGTTCACGTAGGCAATAAGTAAATAAATGGCTAAATAGTCGGTATATTTCAGCTTTTATTATTTTATCTATAAGTAAATCAGCTTTTCCTTCCACTAAGTTGTGGATATTATTACAGTATTTTTGGATAAGTACATTTATGTCTTTGTTAAGTTTATTACTTGTGATAAGATGATCTGCTAATGTATAGTAATATTCTTCTATTGTATTGATAATAGAATGTGAAGTTTCGTCTTCATGGTGAAACCAGCTGGCAGAAATTTTTTGCAGCCATTTCTGTAGAGGTATTGCTGTTGGAATTACTACTACATGAGGATGTTCGTTTCGAATACAATCAATAATCCGTATTATCTCTTCCTCGTTCTTTATTTTTTCAAATTTACAAACTTTCATCGTTATCTGGTATTTTATTGGTTGCTAATCTTTTTTCAAAATGGAATGCTTTTTTCAAAATAGAAAGCTTCTATTGAGCTTTTTAGTTACTTTGAATATTGCAAATGTTTAAAAATAAGATTGTTAATCACGATCTCGTTATTGGGAAAGTTGTTCCTTCCTATGGTTAATATGCCAATATTATACCATAATCTAAAAGATATGTCAGTTTTATATTTGGAGTGAAAATAGAATTAGAATATGTATTTTTGCATCTTTAATGATTGATACCTTTTTTTGAAATGACTGAAGATATAAAGAACAAGCTATTGATGTGCGCGGAAATTTATCATTGTGCCGGTTTTATAGAAAGTGATCCGGTGCAGTTCCCTCATCGTTACACACTGAAACAGGACATTGAAATTAGCGGTCTGCTGACGGCAATAATGAGTTTTGGTAATCGTAAGCAGATACGGAAGAAAGCAGAGGAGTTACATGGATTAATGGGAGATTCGCCTTACCGATATGTATTATCATGCCGTTGGAAGGACGATTTCCCTGCGGGAGCGAAGAATAGTTTTTATCGAATGCTGTCATATGATGATTTTTATGGATATTTTCAGCGTTTGTATACAGCTTACTCCTGCTTTGACAGTTTAGAGGAAGCTTTAAATGTGTATACCGGAATACCGATGGAAAAGTTATGTGCTTTTCTTGAGGTTTCTGCAAAAAGTCCACAGAAAAAACTGAATATGTTTTTGCGTTGGATGATTCGTCGGGATTCGGAAGTTGATTTTGGGATCTGGGATAGTTTCGACCAGAAAGATCTGATCGTTCCTTTAGATACACATGTTTGCCGGGTAGCTCATTATTTAAATTTGACGGATTCGGAAACTTTCTCTTTGAAGAATGCCCGTCAGATTACTGTTGCTTTGGCAGAGGTATTTCCTGATGATCCTTGTTTGGGAGATTTTGCATTGTTTGGGTTAGGAGTAAATGGGGAAATATAAATCAGTCGGTAATGTAAAAATCGATTATAACAGAAAAAGTAAGGGTTTAGGTACTTACCTTTCAGTTATAATCGAAGAAAGAAATATTAGAACGTTCTTATTTTGTCTTTAAATTCTTCCCATCCATTTGCCGATTTATATTTTTCCGCTGTTCCGGAAGGAACACGAATGGTTGCTATGTTTTTAGGAAATCCGTACCATACCTTTTCAAATACTTGTGGTGGAGTTGTTGCTTCTACTTTCACTTCCTGAATACCTGTATTATCGAATGCTGAGAAATTGATTTGGATGACATTCGAAGGAATGGTCAGATGAGTCACTTTTTGGTTGCCACCGAGTAGCCCTTGGCCTAATATCCGGATGCTTTGTGGAATTTCAAAGCGAGTTAATTGTGGACATCCTTCAAAACAGCATGCTTTGATTATGGCGTCAGGGGTGTCACTGACAACAGATCCGTAAGTTAGTACTTCTGTTAATTCCGGGCAATGGTAGAAAGCTCTGCCTTCTAAAGTTATAATTCCGTTTGGTAATTTTGCTATTGTAATACCACTCTCACGAAAAGCTTCTATCCCGATTATCTTTACATTTTCAGGGATTTCAATTGTTCTCAGCTTTGAAGTTCCAAGAAACGCTTGTGTTCCGATTTCCTTTAGTGTTAGAGGCAGTTTAATTTCTTCAATACCAGAGAAAAAGAATGTGCTGGCAGGAAGTGTGGTGATCTTTGTCTGACTTAGGTCTACACTCTTCAAGTTCTTACAATAGTAAAATATGTCTGCTTCAAGTTTTTCTAAAGTTGAAGGAAAAACGATTTCTTGAATGCTTGAATTGAAGAAAGCTTCTTCTCCGATAGCCACAAGTCCTTCATTGAGTATTACTTTACTTATTTTTCTACCATAAAACACTTTTTTCGCAATTGATTTTACATGATTGGGCAACGTGATTGTTTCATAACCGTTCACTACTTCCGTTAATACACCATTTTCTATACGTATAGGAGCTATTTGCACAGTAAATGTCTTTTGCTTCCCCTCTATGGTAACTGTAACCTCTTGTTTTTCAACGGGAGTTGAAGAGGAAAAGCCGCTGATTTGTTCCAAAGTTACATTTACAGGTCGTCGTTGACCGTCATCGTAATTACCTATCACTTTAATTCCGGTTAAATCAATCTTTTCACCTAGCGTATAGATCGTTTTTTCGGGAAGCTGTTCTATTGAGAAACTTTCGAGCAAAGCCTCCGATATATCGGATGATTGCCCAATGGATGGTGAATTGTTTTTATATTCATCACTTTCTTTTCCGCATGCTACCATAAAAAGCATGAGATTTAATAACATAACAATCTTTTTCATAATTTTCTTCTTTTACAAGTTTTCCGCTTGCAAAAGTAGCGAGATTTTACCTTTTTAGAGTTACAATGCAGTCTCGCATTTCTAACACTCTTGATTGGTAAACTCTGATATTCAGTTGTTTGTAGGAATGGATGCTTGAATTTTCTAACACTAGCCTAACGACTATTCAAAAAGTGATAGAAACAGGTCTTTGTTGGCTGTTTCCGCAGATTTTATGCGTGACTTTAGACGTGATTTGCGGGCGTAGACATTGGCTACTGTATCTTTCATAAACAGACTGATAACTTGTGGTGAGAAGCCGACAAAGATGTAACAAAGTAACCGTATGTCTGTTTCCTTCATTGCAGGAAAATCATTCCGTAGTTTTTGCATGGCATTATCATGGCAGGTATTAACAATTAGTTCTAGTTCTTGCAACATTTCTCCGTTTTCTGAAAAGTCAGTGATGATTTGTTTTACTTCTTGGAACATGGCAGCTTGCTGTGACGAAGTGTTCTCCCGCTCATAGTAGGTCTTGCCTAGTTTATCGATGATGTCGAAACGGGAGGCGATCAATCCTTTCAAGTGATTTTCGGTATTGCGCTGTCCCTCCATGCGTTCTGTCAAAGCTTTATATTCGGAATTAGCTTCTTCTACCAATAGTAGATAGCGATCTGTGCGTTCACGTTGTAGACGCATACGTTGTCGGATTATGTACCAAGCTATACCTGACAACAGAATGACTATAATTATGGATGAAATCTCTAGAATAGTACGATTTTTCATGCGATATTCCGCGAAAGCCGATTGTTCCTGGAAATACTCTCGTTCGACCATACCGGCAGAAAATTGCATATTCGAGCGCGTCAGGGAATCAGTCAGATATATGTAGCGGTGTATATTTTCTGTTGCTTTTTCAAAGTTTTTGGATTGAGCTTCGATCCGATAAGCAGTATAGTATAAATTTGCCATGTCACGAATGTCGGTTGTATGTGTTTCTGCCAGTTTTAGATAATGACGTGCACTGTCCATGTGATTCTTTAGAAGTTGCACATCAACCAGTGTATGATAACCGTATAATGTATCTTTTCGTGCGGAAAGTTCAATTCGTAGCAATAGGTCATGAGGTATTTGTTTCTTTCCGGATATTACATAGAGAGAAGCTAGGTTGGTCAGACTTGATTTGGCCAGTTTATCACTTTTTTGCTCATCAGCCAAATCAAGTGCGGAGGAGTAGAGTCGTATTGCTTTCTCAACATCCTTTGAGTGGTAAGTAGCAGCAGCCATATCAAGTGTAGCTTCTGTTTCTTCACGTAGATTTTCGGATTGACGGAAGTTATTCCGAGATTCCCGGAAATAATGATAAGCCCGGTTATAGTTCATCTGTGCATAATATACTTCACCGATCTGGCTATATAAGAGTCCTTTATAATAGGGCTCATTAGTATCTTTCAACTTTTTCTCAATCTCTAGAAAAAGGCGTAGTGCTCCAGCTTTATCATTTGCACGTAATTTGATACGTCCCCAATAATAGAGAGTTGTGCATTGGTTACGCAAATCTTTCGGATGATGCTTATAGTAATTCCAAGCTTTTCGGATAAGGGAGTCACTTGTTATTTTGATATGGTTCTGATCCAAAGCGGCAGAATAAAGTAAAGCGTATTTGGCCTGTTCCGCTTGTTGGCTTCCTGGTGTAAATTGCTGTAATATACTCAAAGCACTGTCCGGCTTATTTTGCAACAAAGCTTCCGCTTCATTAAGGAGGGAATTTTGCTCTCTGTTATAGCATCCTGTAAAAGAGAAAATTATCAATATTTTAAGTATTATCTTACTTTTCATTCTGTAAATTGTAGTTTAGGGGATCATATATTTACCAATTTATCTCCTTTATTCCCTTGCTCTGTAAGAAAGCGTTCGCTTTGCTAAAATGTTTGCAGCCAAAGAAACCATATTCCGCTGAACGGGGAGATGGATGAACAGTTGTCAATACTAGATGCTTGTTGGTATCTATCAAGGATCGTTTCTCTTTTGCGTAACTTCCCCAAAGCATGAAAACTAGATTTTCTCGTTTATCACTTAACTTTCTGATAACTGCGTCTGTGAATATTTCCCATCCCATATTTCGGTGTGAACCTGTTTCGTGTGCACGTACGGTAAGAACGGAATTCATGGGAAATACCCCTTGTGTTACCCAACGGTCCAAATTGCCGGAGGTAGGGATTGGCTTTCCCAAGTCTTGATTTATTTCTTTAAAAATATTGGCTAATGATCCGGGAATGGTTACTCCATCCGGAACGGAAAAGCAGATTCCATAATATTGTCCCGGATTGGGGTATGGATCTTGTCCAAGAATAACGACTTTGATTTTCTCGAAAGGGCAGGAATTGAATACATGGAATATTTGATGTCCGAGAGGAAGGATATGTGCCCGTTCATATTCACTTTTGACGAATGCAACCAGCTTTTCAAAGTATGGTTTGTTGAATTCTTCCTGTAATTGTTGTCTCCAACTTTCTTCTATTTTGACATTCATTGGTTACTGAAAAATTGTACAATGACAAAGGTAGGCATATTGTGATAAAATATCAAGAATAAGGTTATGGCATTTCTCCATTTGACACCAATTGCGTGCTAATAAATGATAATAAACGTCTTTCTTATAAAAAAGAATGAATGTAAACGTACTTATTTAATTTATTGCATTACCTTTGTACGCAGAGTTTGAGTTACGAATTGTTATCGTATAGTTCTTCTTTTAATATAATGTTAGTAAGTAGTCCTCTTCTTTAATTATCCTCCTCACTCCAATTTAGTATTTATTTTAATAAAAGTTTTTAGATGAACATTTACATTGCAGGTTTAAGTTATCGCACAAATGATGCGGACTTAACAAATTTATTTGCAGAGTTTGGAGAAGTTTCTTCAGCTAAAGTTATTATGGATAGAGAAACCGGTAAGTCCAGAGGATTCGCTTTCGTGGAAATGACAAGTGATGAAGAAGGGCAAAAAGCAATAGACGAATTAAACGGCGTTGAATACGACCAAAAGGTTATTTCGGTAAGCGTTGCACGTCCTCGCGCTGAAAAACCGTCATACGGTGGAAGCCGCGGAGGTTATAGTAACTCCAGAAGATATTAATATCCGGACTTTAGGAAAGCGGAAGAATTTATATTTCTTCTGCTTTCTATAAAGTCTTTGTATCCGCCTTTATGATTTATCTGCGGAGGCTTTTATAAAAACGGATAGCCGGAAAAGAAAATCATCAAACAATTAAGTTCTGCTAATTCTCACTCCTCCGTGTAGTGCAATAAGGATATCCTAAATCCTGATCTTTTCATGTCTAAAGAAGAATTATTAGGCTTTACTACAAATTTAAAAAAATTCTATTTATGACATTTAGAGATTTAAATATAATCGAACCGATTTTAAAAGCAATTGAAGAAAAAGGATATATTGCTCCAACATCTATTCAGGAAAAAGCAATTCCTGCCGCATTGGCGAAAAGAGATATATTAGGTTGTGCACAAACAGGAACAGGAAAGACCGCTTCGTTTGCAATTCCTATTATCCAGCATTTGCAGGCAAATAAAGAGACAGATAAACGTCAGGGTATCAAAGCACTGATATTAACGCCTACCCGTGAGCTTGCTTTGCAAATCAGTGAGTGCATTGATGATTATTCAAAATATACCCGTGTGCGTCACGGAGTTATTTTTGGTGGTGTGAATCAACGTCCGCAGGTTGATATGTTGCGCAAAGGAATTGATATTTTAGTGGCAACTCCGGGCCGCTTGCTTGATTTGATAAATCAAGGGCATATCCATCTGACTAATATAGAATATTTTGTGCTTGATGAGGCAGATCGTATGCTCGATATGGGTTTTATACATGATATCAAGCGAATATTGCCGAAACTTCCGAAAGAAAAGCAAACGCTGTTTTTTTCAGCAACAATGCCGGATAGTATTATTGCTTTGACAAAGTCGTTATTGAAAAATCCGGTGAAGATTTATATAACACCGAAGTCATCAACAGTAGATTCGATCAAGCAAATTATTTATTTTGTGGAGAAGAAGGAAAAAAGCCAGCTATTAATTTCGATTCTGCAAAAGGCAGAAGACCAGTCAGTGCTCATCTTTTCACGAACAAAGCATAATGCTGATAAAATTGTTAGAATATTAGGTAAGGCAGGGATTGGAAGTCAGGCTATTCACGGAAACAAAAGCCAAGCAGCGAGACAGTCTGCATTGGGGAACTTTAAATCGGGGAAGACGAAAGTAATGGTGGCTACCGATATTGCTTCCAGAGGAATTGATATTAATGAATTGCCGTTGGTTATTAATTATGATCTTCCTGATGTTCCCGAAACTTATGTACATCGTATTGGTCGTACGGGAAGAGCTGGAAATGAAGGTACAGCACTTACGTTTTGCTCGCAGGAAGAACGGAAATTGGTTAATGACATTCAAAAATTGACAGGAAAGAAACTGAATAAAGCTGATTTTGCTATTTGAAATCAGCGAATTATAATCCTTTAAAATATAAATATTAAATTAAATATAGATTCTATGGCAAAATCCATGACAGTTGGTAAACGTGAAAATGAAAAGAAAAGACTCGCTAAACGGGAAGAAAAACTCAAGAAGAAAGAAAGCAGAAAATTATCAGGTACCAGTAGTTTCGATGATATGATTGCTTATGTAGACGAGAATGGAATGATAACTTCAATTCCGCCCACTGATGATATTAAAAAGGAGGAGATTAATCCGGATGAAATAATCATAGCAACTCCAAAGAAAGAGGAAACAGAGCCGGTAATTTTGAAAGGTCGAGTTGAATTCTTTAATGAATCGAGAGGCTTTGGCTTTATAAAGGACCTTTCAGGAGTTGATAAGTACTTTTTTCACGTGAACAATGCTGCACCAGGTATTGCCGAAAATGATATTGTGACATTCGATTTGGAACGTGGGGTGAAAGGGATGAATGCGGTTAATATTTGCTTGGAAAAGCAGTAAAACTTTATCTTTCCCGACTTGCAATTAGGAATATTCGATAAACACCATTTGGGGGTGACCTACAAGAGAGCAAGCTTTCCTTTGCAAGAGGAACTTGCTCTTTATTTTTTTCTTAATATTTGATTCCTGTTTTGCTGAAAATGTGGAAGCTTGAGGAAAAAAAGAAAATCCCTGAAATGTTTAATTTTCAGGGATTTATCAAATTTGAAGTCTTTAAAAAGTGGTGTCACCAGGAATCGAACCGGGGACACAAGGATTTTCAGTCCTTTGCTCTACCAACTGAGCTATGACACCAAGATAGTTAACTTGATTCAGTTATTTCTCTTTTGCAGTTGCAAAGGTAGTGAAACTTTTGGAATACACAAATCTTCTGGAAATAAAAAACACTGATAAAAAGTTAGTGGCCTTATTATCAGTGTTATATGGAATGAAAATAATTTTGTTATATACAGAGGTTTCTTATTTCTCCTCCTTTAATGGATTCCATCCTTGTGCTTTTAATTCAAATTCTTGTCCATCGCGGGTAATCAATGCACAACCTAGTTCCGGTTTGGTGATGTGACCTATGAGACGGACACCTTCCATTTGTGAAACCTTCTCGTGGTCGGCGATAGGTACGGTGAAGAGAAGTTCATAATCTTCACCTCCATTCATAGCACATGTAGTCAGATTCATATTGAATTCTTCAGCCATCACAGCTGTTTGATAATCGATAGGGATGTGTTCTTCGTAAACACGGCAGCCGACATTACTTTGTTTGCATATATGCATAAGCTCCGAAGATAGACCGTCAGAGATGTCCATCATGGAGGTCGGGACAATATTTGCAGAAGCAAGTTTCTCAATGATGTCTTTGCGGGCTTCCGGTTTTAACTGACGCTCCAATAAATATTCTTTGCCGGAGAAATCAGGTTGTATGTCCTTTTCACCTTTCAAAACATTTTTTTCCCGTTCCAATAGTTGTAATCCCATGTAGGCGGCTCCCAAATCTCCGCTGACACAAATCAAATCTGTTTCTTTAGCCCCGTTGCGGTATACAACTTTATCTTTGTCTGCATCACCAATACAGGTTATGCTGATGGTAAGTCCGGTGAGGGAAGAAGTCGTATCCCCTCCGACAATGTCGACATTGTATTGCTGACACGCAAGTCGGATACCCGAATAAAGCTCATCCATATCTTCTACGCTGAAACGCTTAGAGAGACCGAGTGATACTGTTATCTGTCGGGGAGTGCCATTCATGGCATAAATATCGGAAAAATTGACTATGGCAGCCTTATATCCTAAATGTTTCAAAGGGACGTATGTCAAGTCAAAATGTACGCCTTCCAGAAGCAGGTCTGTGGTTATCAACATCTGCTTTTCGGAAGAGTAAGAGAGAACGGCAGCGTCGTCGCCCACTCCATATTTGCTGGATTCATTTTTCAGTTCGATTCCTCCGGTGAGACGGTCTATCAGGCCGAACTCACCGAGAGATGCTATTTCAGTTCTCATATAATTCGGGATAGTTGTTTAGGCACGGTTAATAAGTTCACGCATGATTGTAGTCATTTTCGGTTGAGCGGCATCGGCAGCTTTCTGAACTTCTTCATGCGTTACTTCAACGATTTTTCCTTCTACTCCCAAATCGGTAATGACAGAAATACCGAATACTTTGATACCACAATGATTGGCTACAATCACTTCCGGAACGGTGGACATGCCTACAGCGTCAGCACCGAGAATGTGGAATAGCTTATATTCGGCAGGAGTCTCAAAAGTGGGACCTTGTGTACCGATATACACTCCATGCTGAACTTTGATTCCTTTTTCTTTGGCAATCTCGTCCGCTTTATGAATCAGCTCTTTGCTGTATGCTTCACTCATATCCGGGAAACGGGGACCATAAGGGATATTCTTTCCGCGAAGCGGATGTTCGGGGAAATAATTGATATGGTCAGTAATAATCATCAAGTCACCGATTTCGAAATCTGCATTGGTACCACCACTCGCATTAGATACAAACAAGGTTTTGATACCCAATTCACGCATTACACGTACAGGGAAAGTTACTTCCTTCATAGAATAACCTTCATAATAGTGGAAACGACCTTGCATGGCTATAATATCTTTATTGCCAAGTTTGCCGAAGATCAGTTTGCCGCTGTGCCCTTCGACCGTAGATACCGGAAAGTTCGGGATATCCGAATAACTGATTTCATACTTCTCGGTAATTTCATTGGCCAGACTGCCAAGCCCGGTGCCAAGTATGATGGCGGTTTCGGGACTGGTATGCATCTTACCTTTCAGATAAGCTGCGGTTTCTTGTATTTTCTCTAACATAATCGATAATATGTTGGTTAAATTTATCTTGTTGATTCTGTAAAATCTCTATTTCAATAGGCAAGGCATAGATATATGGTTTTAAAGCTTCGTCCAAAGCCGGATGATTAATCAGGCGTGTTACATCCTTCTCGGTAGTGATAATTAACCGATGTTCCCCTTTCAGCTCATTGAACCGTTCTTTGATACGCTGCATATCCCGGCTACTGAAATCGTGATGATCATTGAACTCCAATAAATCTATCTGCTTTGCACTGTCTTTCAGCTTTTCGAGGATAGAGACAGGTGAAGCGATACCGGTCATCAGTAATACATTCGTATCCGTTAATGCGGATAATGGAATCTCTTTGTTCACCGAAGCCATCTCTGCATCCGATGGCTGGGCTGGAAATACCGGTTGCAAATTAGCATATAGGAACGAAGAAAAGAATAACTGCTGGTAGGGATAAAGGTTCAGACGTTTTGCGATAATATTGTAATCAATGGGCTTGATATCCTGCGGACATTTGGTCACAATGACGATTTGTGCACGGTTTTTGCCGCCGACAGGCTCACGTAACCTACCTGCGGGAAGTAATGTGTCATCACAAAATAAGCGATGATAATCTGTTAATAGAATGCTCAGTCCCGGCTTGACATAACGGTGCTGGAAAGCGTCATCCAGCAGAATGATATCTATTGAAGGCTTTTCCAATGCAAGCAACTCCTCTATGCCATGACAACGTTTTTCATCGACCGCTACTGTGACAGATGGAAACTTCTGATGTATCTGGTAAGGCTCATCACCGATACTTTCTGCTGTACTTTCCGGAATGGCAAGCACATAACCTTTCGTGTGCCGTTTATATCCCCGACTCAATACAGCTACATTATATTGATTACAAAGAAGCTTTATCAGATATTCGGTGTGGGGAGTTTTTCCTGTTCCTCCTACGGCTAGATTACCTACACTGATGACAGGTATATCGAAATTCTTTGATTGGAAAAAATTCCAGTCAAAAAGCTTGTTTCTCACCCTTACCGCCATTCCATAGAGCCAGGAGGCAGGATAAAGCCATTTGTGTATCTTGATAAAGTGATCGTCCATGTTTGCGTTTTATTTAATATTCAGTTCAAACGGAACACGTGCCTGAATCATAGATTGTTCTTTCAGGTTCGTTAGCAGACCGAATTGCCGGTAATATTCGCCTAACTTACTTTTCAGTAATTGTGATTCTACGTAATTAGTCGGCTTCGTATCAAGCAGAGAAGACAATACGTCTTTTTTCTCCGGATAAGACACAATGGTGTATCCTCCGACTCTGGCTTTGGCAACAGCAATATCCAATGCTTTATCGATTCCCCCCAATTCATCTACTAATCCCAGTTCTTTGGCGGCCTCACCTGTCCATACACGACCTTCGGCGATCTTTTCTATTGCCTCTTTGGTTGTATGGCGTCCTTCGGCACATCGGGTTATGAAAGTGTCGTATCCTTCGGCTACCATCATTTGGAGCAATGCTTTTTCACCTTCACTGAACGGACGCATGATATTGCCGAAATCCGCATATTTATTCGTTTTTACTACATCATAGCTTAAACCGATTTTATCGGTCAATTCTTTTACATTGGGAACCATACCGAAGATTCCGATGGAACCGGTCAGCGTTGTTGGCTCTGCTACGATTGTGTCGGCACCACAAGAAATGTAATAGCCTCCTGATGCGGCATAGTCACTCATAGAAACAATTACCGGTTTCTTTGTTTTCAGTTCTTTCACCGCATACCAGATTTGCTCGGAAGCAAAAGCACTGCCACCCGGTGAATTGACGCGGAGAACAACGGCTTTCACATCATCATTATCTTTCAGCTTGCGAAGGTCGCGAATGACTTTGGAGCCGACAATACCCTCTTCTGAAGTTGTAGAGCCCGGATAATCTGTAATTTCACCACTGGCATAATAAACTGCTATAATATTCCCGCTTTTATCTTTCGGCACATTTTTCCTTACGTTTATCATGTCACCCAATCCTAACAAAGAAAGATTGTCGTCTTCGTCTATATCTACCAATCTTTTAAGGTAATCGCGTACATCATTGCGATAAACCAACGTATCGGCCAATCCACATCTGACGCTCTCTTCCGCCGGATAGAACATTAACATACGGTCGGCATAGGCTTTTAATGAATCTACGGGAATATTTCGGGAAGCGGAAACGCCTTTGGTAACCTGGCTCCAGATAGAACTGATAAATGCCGTGACCTGTTCACGGTTAGCCGGACTCATCTCTGTAGCGGTGAACGGCTCTACGGCGGATTTGTATGTCCCTACCTTGAATACTTGCATTTCTACTCCAATTTTCTGCAATAAGTCTTTGTAGAACAAAGGGGTGGAGGCAATCCCCCGCCATTCAATCATTCCTTTAGGATTTAGCAGAACCTTGTCGGCTGCACTGGAAAGATAATAAAGCCCTTGAGTGTAAGAGTCGGCATAAGCGATGACAAATTTGCCACTTTCCTTGAAGTCGAGCAGCGCATTGCGAATCTCTTGTAGAGAAGCGTATGATGTCCCCAACGAATTTGCCTGCAGATAAATCCCTTTGATATCCTTATTTTCTTTAGCTTTCTTGATAGACGAAAGAATGTCGTCCAGTCCATACGTGTTGGAATCGTCGTTGAACAACTGTGATAAAATACCTAGTGGATCTTCTTGCGTGCGTTCCACCAACGTTCCGTTCAGGTCGAGTATCATAACGGAGTTCTTTTTGACTATCGTTTCCGTATCCGAAGCAGCCATGATACCAAACAGCGTTACCATGCCGATTATAAATAATACAATACTTGACAAAATGATACCTGTCACTGTGGCAAGTGTAAATTTCAAGAAATCTTTCATTATACTAATAATTTTTTATCAGCTAGTTATTAAGCTAACAAAGATAAATAATTGAGTTGATATTTATTCAATAAGTCGTGCGAATTTTTGTTTTATCACAATGAATCTGTATAAATCGGGTTTTTATCGTTTGAGATTTAAGTATATTTGTCTGTGGTCGACCTTCCTAAATAGAAAGAATTCTTTATTTTTGCAACGTAACTTTTAATGCGGTATCAACTTTAATATCATATTTACCATGAAAAGAAAATCCCCCTTTATGGCTATGGCTTTAATTAGCTTGTTTTTGTATTCTTGCACTCCAACGGAAAAGCAGGAAATCAAGGATTATACTCAGTACGTTAATACTTTTATTGGTGCTGCCGATAATGGGCATACCTTTCCCGGAGCCTGTTGCCCTTTCGGAATGATACAGACTAGCCCCGTGACGGGAGCAGTCGGTTGGCGGTACTGTTCGGAATATGTTTATGAAGATTCTCTGGCATGGGGATTTACACAGACACATCTGAATGGAACCGGATGTATGGACTTGGGAGACATTCTCGTCATGCCGGTAACGGGTACACGTACTCGTGCATGGAATGCTTATCGTAGCCGCTTCTCTAAAGATAAGGAAGCTGCTACTCCGGGTTATTATACAGTTGAACTTTCCGATCCTCAAGTGAAAGCGGAACTGACCGCTTCTATCCATGCAGCCCTTCACCGTTATACTTATCATAAAGCCGATTCCGCTTCTGTTCTGATAGACTTGCAGCATGGTCCTGCATGGAGAGAAGAACAATATCATTCACAGGTCAACAGTTGTGAAGTAAACTGGGAAGATGCGCAGACACTGACCGGGCACGTCAATAACACAGTATGGGTGGATCAGGATTATTTCTTTATCATGAAATTTAATCGTCCGGTAGTCGATTCGCTTTACCTGCCGATGGGCAAGACTGAAAAAGGAAAACGCATCATTGCGACTTTCGATATGCAACCGGGAGATGAGTTGATGATGAAAGTAGCCCTTTCCACTACCGGTATAGAAGGTGCCAGAAAAAATTTGGAGGCGGAAATTCCCGCTTGGGATTTTGAGGGAGTGAAAACTGCCGCTCATGATGAATGGAATAATTATTTGAGTCGTATTGACATAGACGGTACGGATGATGAAAAGACAAATTTCTACACCTGTTTCTATCATGCATTGATTCAGCCTAACCAGATTTCGGATGTAGACGGTATGTATCGCAACGCTGCCGATTCAATAGTAAAAGCGGGAACGGGTGTTTTCTATTCTACCTTCTCTTTGTGGGATACCTATCGTGCTGCCCATCCATTCTATACATTAGTGATCCCCGAACGTGTGGATGGTTTTGTCAATTCGTTGATCGAACAAGGTGAAGTGCAGGGTTTCTTGCCTATTTGGGGATTATGGGGTAAAGAGAATTTCTGTATGATTGGTAATCACGGTGTATCAGTCATTGCCGAAGCTTATCGTAAAGGATTCCGTGGCTTTGATGCTGAACGTGCTTTCAATATAATAAAGAAGACGCAGACGGTGTCTCATCCGTTGAAATCCAATTGGGAAGTTTATACAAAATATGGCTATTTCCCGACAGATCTGATAAAAGCTGAATCTGTATCTTCTACTTTAGAGTCGGTATATGATGATTATGCAGCTGCCGATATGGCACATCGTCTGGGTAAAGAGGAAGATGCGGCATATTTTGCAAAGCGTGCTGATTATTATAAAAATCTGTTCGATCCGCAGACGAAGTTCATGCGTCCGCGTAAGGCTGACGGAACCTGGAAGGCTCCATTTAATCCAAGTGCGTTAGGACATTCTGAAAGTATCGGTGGAGATTATACAGAAGGAAATGCATGGCAATATACTTGGCATGTACAACATGATGTACCGGGACTGATCAGTTTGTTTGGTGGTGAAGTGCCTTTCCTGAATAAGTTAGATTCTTTGTTTACCGTTAAGTTGGAGGGCGAAAGTCTGTCAGATGTAACCGGACTGATCGGTCAGTATGCTCATGGTAATGAGCCTAGTCATCATGTAACTTATTTATATGCACTGGCAGGTCGTCCGGAACGTACACAAGAACTGGTTCGTGAAATATTCGATACTCAATACAAGAATAAACCTGATGGACTTTGTGGAAACGATGATTGCGGACAGATGTCTGCCTGGTATATGCTTAGTGCGATGGGATTCTATCCGGTAGATCCGGTAAGTGCGGAATATGTATTCGGTGCCCCACAGTTGTCGAAGATGACCTTGCATCTGGCCGATGGAAAGACTTTCACGATTATTGCGGAGAATTTGTCGAAAGAACATAAATATGTAGATAGTATTACATTGAATGGCGAACCATATACAAAGAAAACGATTTCGCATGAAGATATTGTAAAAGGAGGAACGCTGGTTTATAAGATGAAGTAATCAAAAGAGATAATGCAAAGCTTGCAAAATACATCTCTTTTAAAACGAGTTATTCAAGTTTTAATTAAATAATTTGTTTATTTTATTTTTGCATCATTCTTCTTATAATTTGATAACTACTATAATTAAAACCATGAAAAAACTGAAGATTTTATTATTCTTGTGTGTTGTCGCATGTACGCTTACGGTACAGGCGCAAAAACAATTTACTTTGAACTCTCCGGATGGAAAGATTCAAACAACGATTACTGTAAGTGACAAGCTGACTTATGACATCTGCTGTTACGGACGGCAGATCCTTGCTCCTTCTCCGATTTCGATGACATTGGATAACGGAGAAGTCTGGGGAGAGAAAGCAAAGTTGTCTGGCACTTCCGGGAAAAAAGTAGATCAGATGATTCCTTCTCCTTTCTATCGTGCCAGTGAATTAAGAGACCACTATAATGAACTGACTCTTCGGTTTAAAAAAGACTGGAATGTAGAGTTCCGTGCGTACAATGATGGTATTGCTTATCGCTTTGTCAGCCGTGCGAAGAAACCTTTCAACGTGGTAGATGAAACAGTAGATTATCATTTTCCATCCGATATGGTAGCTTCTGTACCTTATGTAAAAACAGGAAAGGACGGTGATTATAACTCTCAATATTTCAATTCATTCGAAAATACTTATACTACCGATCCATTATCGAAGCTGAATAAAAAACGTTTGATGTTTTTGCCATTAGTCGTGGATGCCGGTGAAGGCGTTAAGGTTTGTATCACAGAATCCGATTTGGAGAATTATCCCGGCCTCTATTTGTCTGCTATTGAAGGAGAAAATCGGTTGACGGGACGTTTCGCTCCATACCCCAAGAAGATGGTGCAGGGCGGACACAATCAACTTCAAATGTTGGTGAAAGAACATGAAGCTTACATTGCCAAAGTAGATAAACCCCGGAATTTCCCGTGGCGCATGAGCATTGTTACCACTTCCGATAAGGATTTGGCAGCAAGCAACTTGAGCTATTTGTTGGCTGCTCCTTCCCGTCTGACGGATATTTCATGGATCAAACCCGGTAAAGTGGCATGGGATTGGTGGAATAACTGGAACTTGGATGGCGTTGATTTTGTGACCGGAGTAAATAATCCGACTTATAAAGCCTACATTGATTTTGCTTCTGCAAACGGTATTGAATATGTGATACTTGATGAAGGCTGGGCGGTAAATCTGCAAGCGGATTTGATGCAAGTGGTGAAAGAGATTAATCTGAAAGAATTGGTAGATTATGCAGCCTCCAAAAATGTAGGCATCATTCTTTGGGCCGGTTATTATGCTTTCGAGCGTGATATGGAGAACGTTTGCCGTCATTATGCCGACATGGGAGTAAAAGGTTTTAAGGTCGATTTTATGGATCGTGACGATCAGCTTATGACTGCGTTCAATTATCGGGCTGCCGAAATGTGTGCTAAATACAAACTGATCCTCGACTTGCACGGAACGCACAAACCGGCCGGTTTGAATCGTACTTACCCGAATGTATTGAACTTTGAAGGTGTCAATGGTCTGGAACAGATGAAATGGAGCCCGGCTTCGGTGGACCAGGTGAAGTATGACGTGATGATTCCTTTCACTCGTCAAGTATCCGGTCCGATGGACTACACTCAAGGGGCGATGCGCAATGCTTCGAAAGGTAACTATTATCCTTGCAATTCAGAACCGATGAGTCAGGGAACTCGTTGCCGTCAACTTGCTCTGTATGTTGTATTTGAATCTCCTTTCAATATGTTGTGTGATACGCCGAGCAACTATATGCGCGAACCGGAATCAACAGAATTTATTAGGCAGATCATCGGAATGATAACCATCCAGCCCATAAGGGAACCAACGAACATGTAAGATGCGATCTTCGGTCCTACGATGTAACCAACACCGAGAAGTGCCGGATAAACTTCCATACCGATCTCACCCTTGAAGGATTTGAATGCTGCTGCAACGTCTGCCGGAAGCAGTTTCAGTCCATCAACAACGAATTTGAAGATGGCTGCAAGTCCCATACCGGAGAATACTGTGGAAGCGTTTGCTCCACCTTCCTCACCGGCAAGAAGAACATCTGCGCAGGCAGTTCCTTCCGGATAGAGCAGAGTTGCGTGCTCTTTAACAATGAGGGCATTACGAAGGGGTACCATGAAAAGTACACCAAGGATACCACCGCAAAGTGCGATCAGAGTGATCTCAACGATGCCTGGTTTGTCTGAAAGTCCTTCCTCTGCCCAGAGGAACAGTGCAGGCATGGTAAAAATAGCACCTGCTGCAAGAGACTCACCGGCTGAACCGATAGTCTGGACCATATTGCTCTCCAGGATGGAGTTTCTGCGAAGAAGTACGCGGATAACACCCATGGAGATAACTGCCGCCGGAATGGAGGCAGATACTGTCATACCAACACGAAGGCCAAGATAAGCATTGGCTGCGCCGAAGATGACAGCAAGGATACATCCCATGATCACAGATGTAACTGTGAGCTCCGGAGTAACTTTCTCCGCCGGAATGTAAGGTTTGAACTCTGTGTTTTCGTTCATATTTCCTCTCCCTTTATCTAGTAAATTAGTAACGTTATCTAGTATAACAAATTTCGCTTATTTTTGCAAGGAATTATCTCTGTAATATTATGTATTATTTACAATTTTATGGATAATTATAAGCAAAAAATTAGTCACTATGCAGCTTTTATGCTAACATAGTGACTGTATTCTTGTTAATTGAATATTATAC
>ENA-USUJ01000397-USUJ01000397.1-human-gut-metagenome-genome-assembly--contig:-NODE-397-length-38458-cov-10.677914_pt1 | contig 38458 bp, 21 predicted proteins | sample MGYA00250061_ERZ773398 | MGnify/ENA primary metagenome ERZ773398 (study PRJEB29103, sample SAMN06111992) | human gut metagenome | biome: human gut; feature: ankylosing spondylitis patient; material... | reverse complement strand
GTATAGCAGGTAAAGCTAAGTCTGGTAAAGATACTGTTGCTGGTATGATTGCATATATTATACGAGAAGGACTATTTAGAGCCGATTATAGGAATTGGAGTATACGTTTTGATAAACCAGGAGTTACTAGAGAAATTGGTGCTATTATTCATTTTGCTGATTTTGTAAAAGATATTTGTTCTAGAGTATTTCTTATTAATAGAGAATATTTTGACAAAATTCTTTATAAAGAACAATTATGCTATCTTATGGATAATGGTAAGTTCGTTAAACTTAACGAAGTACCGAGCGATTATATAATTGCTAATCATGCTATATTAAGTACTACTTCCATTGCTTCTCTACTTAAAGGTTATAACAATAAAGTTGCTATTAGTCTTAGAACTATGTTACAATATGTTGGAACAGAACTTGGTAGAAATCAATTAGGAGATAATTGTTGGATTAATGCTACTATGTCTAATGCTGGTATAATACGTAATAGATTTGGATTTTGTGCTATAGCTGATGTAAGATTTGCTAATGAATGTGATTCTATAAGAAATCAAAAAGGAGGATTTGTTATTAAAATTAAAAGATATGATGAGGACGAAACTAAGCTTAATGAGTTTGCTCATGTTAGTGAATCTCTTGAAGGTATTAATCCAGATTTTATTATTGATAATGATGGCAATAAATTTAAGTTATTTCATCAAGTGTTGTCAGTATTAGATAAGATAAATCAATCTTCTCATCCCCTACGGGGGAACAGCCCAAAGTAATATATGGAATATGTTGTTATACGTCCGCCTGTTAAGAATACTACACATCCTGAAACTATATTAGCTCATTATGTAGTAACTAGAACTAGAATACGTGAAGTTATTAATGCTTATTATAATAGTAAATTTATAGTTAAAGATGAATATCCTCCATTAGGAGTATTCAAAGTTATTGTTGGTAAACGTAAAGCTAGAACTTTTGTTGAAGCGGCTCAATTAGCTAGATATAAAAATTACGAATATGAAAATAGTAAGACCAAAAGTAGAGGAATGGATTCCTAAATATAATATTAGTCACGTTGCTAGATGTGCAAGAGTTTGTTATGCTCTTAAAACTGGAAGAGATGATGGACAACTTTATGATGATTTGATAAAGTCTAAACATCTTAGTATGTTAAGACATGAATCTTATTATTATATAATGAGTAAATTTACCTCTGCTGCTAAACATATTATGGATAATTTTAAAGAATGTCCTTATATAGAATTTGAAGCTTATAAAGATAAACTTTATGTTGCTACTAACGGACAATTTATTTTTGAGCATCCAGATACTGCTACTATTCTACTTGAATATATAGTTTCTAGAGAGTATTTTGCTGAAACTGAAATAGGACATAATCTTATAAGATATACTTTCAATATTATTACACAAGTTAGTACATCTCGTGAATTGAATCGTGTTAGTCCTAATAATATTGCTGAACAATCTACTCGTTATTGTAATTATTCTCGTGGTAGATTTGAAGGAGAATGTGCTATTTGTCAACCACATTGGTTTGATTGTATGCAAGAAGAAGTTGCTTATTATAAGTATGATTATGAAGGGTATTGTCATTATATCAAGAATGATGATAGAGAATGGCATCCTTATGATAATAGTCAAATTGTACTTTATAAATATAAACAACCTATGCTTCAACGTTATCTTCTTGATAACTATGAATCTTGTAAATCTTATCTTGAGCAAATTGCAGATGGAATGGAACCTCAAGATGCAAGAGGAGAATTACCTCTTGATTTAGCTACTGAAGTTGTTTATACCTATTCAGCTAAAGAGTGGCGGCATATTATTGATTTAAGGTATTTTGGTAAGACTGGAGCTCCACATCCAAATGCCAAAATTATTGCTGGTATGATTAAAGATAAACTTGAAGAACATGGATACGATTTTAGATGAGTATAGTATAGAAGGTAGAAATCTATTAGACATTGATATTACAGAAGGAGAAGAAATTGGTTATCAATTTATCTTTAATACTAAAACTGATGATGGTAAAAAATCTGTTAGACTTAAATTAGAAGTTACTGAAGTTGATTATTGTAATTGTAAACATTCTAATTGTTGTCTAAGAGAATATAGATGTGACTGTATAAATTGTAATGTTAAATTAGTAGAGATGTTAAAATGAAAGTAAGTCAAAATACTCGTTGCGCTTTTGGACTTCATAAATGTGAAGTTCTTAAACAAGAAGATATTAAAGATGTTTACGGTCATGTTATTGGAATAGCGATTATAAGTCGCTGTTCCAATTGTGGTAAGATTAAAACGTCTTATGTATATACAGTTAATGGCAGACCTTAATAATATAAAGATATGGAAGATAATAAAAGACAAAGTTTATTCGCTATTAGTTCTGAACTTGAAAATATTTTCTTTGAGATTGAAGAAGCTGGTGGCGAAGTAACAGAAGAGATTCTTGCTAAACTCGCTATTACAGAAGAAAACCTAAAACAAAAACTTGATTGTTATCGTAAAGCTTATACTGCTATTAGTTTAGAAGCTGATGCTTGTAAGAAAGAAGAAGCTCGTATTGCTGCTATTCGTAAGACTAAAGAAAATAATGCTAGACGTCTTAAAGATAGTATGTATGAAGCTGTTGTTGCTTATGGAGAAACAGGTAAATCTGGTAATAAAGTTATTAATCTTATAGATAGTAAACTTTATACTAAGAAAACAAAAGTTGTTACTATTAATGCGGATATTCTTCTTACATTTAAAGATTTGGTATTTGACCAATTTAGAGAACTGTATAATAATGATATGTTTGATATTAGTGATACTAATGTTGATTCTCTTGACCCACAAGGATTTATTGATGTTATTAATGCTAAATTTAAAGCTGAATATTCTGAACGTGCTGAACGTATGATGGAAGAATATGGTAGATTGTTTGTTGTTGAAGACCTTATGCTTACTAATATTAAATTTGAAACTTCAATAACTTTATATGATTTATTAGGTAGGTCTAATTTTAGACTACTCGAAGGATTCTTTGATACAGAACATCTTTCTAATGTTGTTCCTGATGTTAATAAAACTGTAATTAAGAATATGCTTGAAGACGGTATTCAAAGTTCTTTTGCTAATCTTGATTACAACGAAAGTTTGATTATTAAATAAGATATTGTTATGTTTGATGTTGAAGATAAACTAGAATCTATTATTAAATATATAAGAGAAAGTAGAGGAATTAATGATAGAGATAGAATTATTGATATTATTAAGGACTTATTAAATACGATGTAGTTATGAGTTATTATGTAGCTAAAGGAGTGCCCTGGCGATATAAAGGAGTAACGGATGTTACTGACTGTAAAACTTCAGAAGATGTTATAGCTAAAGCACATCTTGATTGGGAAGTTGATAAATGCGAACTTTATGGTAAAATGTCTGTTAATATAAATAGTGATGAAGACTTGGATAAAGTTATCGAAGAGACAAAAGATTCTGATGCCCATTTACATGGAAAAGATATTTTCCGGATTTGCCCTAATGCTTATTCTACCTATCGTACTGATTATAATATTCCTCTTGGAGTTGTTAAGGGAAAATATACACCGGTTCAAAATAAAGAAGCGTTTAAGTTTTTTGATGATGCTATAGGTAGCGGACAAGCTTTATGGCAAACTGCTGGTAGTTTTGGAAATGGTGAACGTATTTTTGTTAGTGCTAAACTTCCTTCTAATATAATGGTTAAAGGAGACCCTGTTGAAAACTATTTAGTATTTACTAATAGTCATGATGGAACAGGAGGAGTTAAGATATTATTTATACCTATTAGAGTTGTATGTAGAAATACTCTAAATGCTGCTATTCGTACTGCTACTAATTATGTAAGTTTTAGACATACTGCTAGTGTTCATTCTAATATACAAATTGCTCATGAAATACTTGGCATTTGTAATACTAAACGTAAAGATTTAGAAGAAGCATATACTATACTTGCTAATATTAAAGTTACTGATGAAGACGTTATGAAGTATATTTGTGAGAATATTCTAAATGAAACGGAAGAAGAAAATCTACTAAATACAGGGCATTCTCATAAAGAACTTTGTTATCGTAGTAATGCGGCTTATGAAGATTCCGGAATATCTATGCGAAAACTGAATGTTATTAGTTCTACTTGGAACTATTATAATGAAGGTATTGGACAAAAAGATATTATTGGAACTGCTTGGGGAGCTGCTAATGCTATATCTGGATATTATTCCAATATTGATAATGCTGTTGGTGAAAAGAGATTTGATAGTCTCATATTTGGAGATAAATCACGTAAAATTCAAACCGCTTTTGCATTAGCAGATACATTTAATTAATATGAAGATAATATATAATAATATCATACCGTTTAAAGGTTATAAATGTATTAACCTATTTGGAATACTTTTTGCTAGAAAAGGAGTTAGAATTGATGATAGAACTATTAATCATGAATCTATTCATACTGCTCAACAAAAAGAATTGCTATATATTATATTCTATATATTATATCTTGTTGAATATGTGATTAAATCTATTATTCTATTCTGTCATGCTTATAGAGATATTAGCTTTGAACAAGAAGCTTATTATTATGAAAAAGATATGGAGTATTTAAAGAATAGAAAACATTATGCTTGGATTAAATATTTATTCAAAACTTATAAACGAAAATAATGATGGGAAATTTAGCTAGAGCTATTGCAAATGCTATTGTGGCATACAAAGAAGGAAGCTATACTGTTGATACGTTAACCGAACTTATAGACAAAGATATTAACAATGTTTCTGTTAAAGTATGGCGTGAAGATAAACGTATTCCGTTACCTAAATATGGTAAAGAAGGAGATGCTTGTTGTGACATTTATTGTAAATCTGTTGAATACGATTCTGATAAAGACCGTTATATAGTTCATACAGGATTACATTTTGCTCTTCCTGATGAATATGAAATGGAACTTCGTCCTCGTAGTAGTAATACCAAAACTGAATTTTATGTTCCTAATGCACCTGGAACTCTTGATTGGGGTTATCGTGGAGAACTTCTTATCATTTTCAAAGGACGTACTAATAAATATCTTGTATCAGCATTTAAAGAACTTAAAGATACAGTTCGTTTTATGCTTGGTATAAAGAATCATTCGTTAGACAAATGTTCTCAAGACTTTGATAAAGTTATTTATGAATTTCCTTATCGTCCTATGACTGATGATTTTGAAGGAGACCGTATTTGTCAATTACTTGTTCGTCGTAGAGAACAAATTACTTGGGAAGAAGTTGAAACTCTTGAAGAACTTGGAAGTACTGAACGTGGCAAAGGAGGATTTGGTTCTACAGGTGGCGATGGTGAAACTAAAGTAGAAGAAGGTTCTAAAGTTGAAGAAGTTGCTGAAGAACCAGCCAAAGTATCTGGGACTACACAAAATCGCTTTGCTAAATAATGCTTGACGATAAACCTCTTATTGAACATACTTATATTCAAACTAGAAGTAAAATTGAATATAAAGTAGTTGAGATTGGTAAAATCAAATGTCCCGAAAGTGGTTATTGGTATGATGCGGTGTTCTATGTTCATGCCGATAATACTCCGGGATTTTATGGAAGAACTGTTCAAAATTTTATGTCTAATTTTGAAGATGTTGAAAATATAGTTGAAACATGATACGAATTACTTGCTATACCAAAAAGAATTGTGAAGCCTGTCATACGATGATTAGTATTATAGGTAATGCTGTTGCAGAAGTTAATGATGATTGTAATATTAATATTGTAAATGTTGCTAATCTTCCACCAAATAAACTTGTGGAACTTAATGTTGAAGTATTTCCTACTACTATTATCGAAAAAGATAACAAGGAAATTACTAGATTGAAAGGAACTTTTCCTGAGAATTATATTACAGATATTATTTATAAACTTGAAAAAGAATGAAGAGATAATTATATAGCGAGAACACGCTAATGTTCATAGTTAAGTTATACAGAATGAACCTATCGTTGTTATCAATGGTAGGCTTAATTATTTCATCTCATCATTCCCTTACGGGGCACGGAGGCAACGTAGTTGCCGACCTTAAAGTCAGAAGAATCTACAGATATTGTAGATATTGACGATTAAGATATTATCTAAGAATCGGTTGCTTCGCAACCTCAGCCCCCCGTAGAGGATATGAATGAGATATATCACTAACCATTAATATAGATAAAGATATGAAAGATAAATATGGAAGACATTACAATCTTGATGATGAACAAGATTTACAAGATTATATAAGTCGTCAATCAAATTATCAAGTACCTAACGAACCTGAAGGTATTGGTTGTTTACCAGGTTTTATTATAGGAGTTGTTATATTCGTTCTATGTTGTGCTGCTTTTAGAGCTTGTGAACGAAATATTAAAGACCCTAATTCTAGTCAATATGAATATTCATTTTTAGATTAAGTATGAAAAAGAAATTTATATGGCTGAAAAGATTAATATGTAAAATACATGGTCATGATAGAGTTTTTGTGATTGAACCAAGAACTAGAATTAAAGGTAAGTCCCGACATCGTTATGGAAATCTTGTTATGAGTCTTAATAGAAAAGGTGGTAAAGGTGGGAGCGTAAGAGTTGTTGATGGTGGTTATTATGTTTGTGCTCGTTGTGGAAAGAAATTGACAAATTGGGAACGATTATAAAGCTCTCTGTGAGACTTTATACCTAAAGTAATATAGTTGTTCAAGACGACAAAGAAAACGGCAAGGCGAGCCGGAAAACCGCCAAAAAGCAATAGTTTAGTAATAGAAAAGCCTGTAGGCTAGTAGGATAATTGATTCCTTACTAGTTCTACGGGCTTCTTTTTTTATCCGCAGTTAGACCTGCTTTAGTTTCTTATAACTACTTTTCCATTAGAATCAAGTTCATAACCGTTTGGATATTTATCATTAAGACATTCAATAAAAAATTCATAATCTCCTTTAAATAAAAGATTATGATTAATTATATAAAGACTCTTTTTTGTAGTTTTAGCTAGTAATGCAGAAGCGTCACCAGCAGCACTATAATCTACATTAGGTCTAATTAGACAGTTTAATCCGCTAGTAAAAGAACTTTCTCCCATACCGCAATAACCTTTAAAATCTTCATATTTAATCATTATAGAATTGGAATTATATTTTAAATGAAGATGTATATAGTTATATATTCTAAAAGCTGCAATATCCCAATTAAGGGAAATTACTCCAAGTATTGTAGAAGAACTTAAATAATCTCTTCCAGTAATTTTCTCAGTTATAATTCTATATTCTTTATTTATTTTATTAGACTTTAGAATTTCATCTCTATATTCTTTAGTAACTGTTTTAGGAAACGGTGTTGGAAGAATATTTTCAGTAACAATCATAGCTTTTTTACGAGCTATATCTCCATAAGCTGTATTAGCTTTAGTTTCATACTTATTAAAATTTGGCATAATATTTGGTTTAATTTTTATATTTTCGTCTAATATATGACTTTTCCCGTGAAATAACAAGGAAAGAGTGTTAAACATTTAGTTAACGCCTTGCCATAGCAACGTAAAATTTTTTATAACGTGTTGATTATCAGTATGTTACAGCCGTTTCTCTATCTATAAGATATAGCGATTTATATAAAAATTTGGTCTATGACTAGACTTATCGTCCAATCATAGACCTTATAATTATTTCCCATTAACAACCCATTCAGCAATAGATTGAGTAGGAATAATACCAAGCATATTTTCAGTCAGTTTATAATACTTATTATTTTGGTCTAATTGCATTATACGATTAATTCCACGATAAATAGGAATTTGTCTCTTAACATAAACGGCAAGTTTATTCTCACCTTTATATAGACCGGTGGTATAATTAGGATTAAATTCATCTCCTTCAATTAGATACTTAGCAATAAATCCAAATGCAGACTGTACATCTTTGAATGATTGACCTAAAGCAACAGGACTTGACCAAAGTTTATCAAATTCAGATACAGCACCAATATTATACATAATAGTTTCAGAAGATAAACGGTCTGCTTGATAAAGAGCAAGATTAGCTATAATCTTAGCAGTTTCGTCGTCATCGTCAGCGGCAAGTAATGCACAGCTAGCAGCAATACCACCGAGTAGACCATAAGCAATACCAGTAAGTTCTCCTAAAGCTCTACGAACATTAGCTCGTTCAGCATTTGACATTGTAGCATAATTAAATTTGTAATTTAAGAAAGTATCAATAAATGCTCTACAAACTTGTTGTACACCAGCAATAAATAGATTAGTTCCATCATCATTAGCTTTAGCTTTAGTTCTATCTGTAAGTCCTTTAAATTCTGTTGTTGCAAAATCCCAAAGACTTACATAGAATCCACGTTCAATACTTTCTCTACTTTCATTATAATAACCATTTACACGGAAATGTTTAAGAGCTCCTGTATAAATATGTTTATGATATTGCATAAGTAGACTACCAAATACCCAAGTAGATTCTATACGAGCACCTCCTAAGCGGTCATACACACCATGAATCTTTTTATTAACTGATACAACTTTACCTTTAAATTTAGCAAGTTTACCTAAATCTACTAAACTATCATCTTTAAGTTTAGCATAACCATCTTGAAGTTCAAATTGGTCTATCAGTCTAGGTTCAGATTCAAACTGTTTCTTAGCTTCTTTAGTAAGTTCATTTCTTATTTCCGCATATCTTAATCCATAAGTTTTATCACTAAGACTACGTAAAAACTCTGTATTTACATCTTTCTTAAACCAAAGATAATCTTTAAGTCTATTCTTGTCTTCTTTAATACGATTGATGAATTTAGCATAAAGTTCTTCAAGTTCAACATTACCTTCGATAGTTTTACGAAGTGCAACTTCTTCAAGCATTCTATTGTAATTATGGAAATCTCCTATAATAACTTCACCTTTCTGATTCTTATAAACTCTATTACTAAGCATCATAGATAACATAGCAGTATTCTGCATAAAATGTTCACCAGCACTTTGTGGACTATAAGCAAAATCTCTCATCTTATTGATTATTTCAATACTATCAATAGATTTAGATGTTTCACGAATACCATTATAGTCCACAACTCCCATGAGTTTAATTATTGCATCAGTAAGATTATCACTAGTATCTTTATTCATGTTAGTAAGGAAATATGGAACTGCTTTAATATAATATCCAAATTTAGCATTCTCCCAATCTTTATGATTGAAGTATTCTCCTGCATAGCGTTCCATGAATATATTAGTAGAACCAGTCAATATGTTACCAATACCTCCTGTAATATTAAACATCATATATTTAGCACTAGCAATATTCTGTCCAACAGCAGCAAATTTATCCCATGTATTCTTACCTTTATATTCATCAAATAAGAAACGTTTAGACCAAGTTTCAATTAAATCAATAACTCTTTTAGGAGCTTGAGTCTTATAAACTTTTCTATCTTCTGTAGAAGTTCTTCTATCAACAGCTAGATTATTAAATCCTGTAAGACGATAAGCTTGCGCTTGACTTCTCATATATTCAAGAAGATAATAAAGGTCTAATTTAGTTTGCGTTTTAGCATTAGCTTGAATAGCACCTTTAATAAACTCTTCAAATACTGATTCATAATCTTTATCCATCAGTTTAACATCAAGCTGTCTATTATACTCAGCAAATTCTTCATTATGTTTCTTAATATCATCAACTCTAGCTTTATAATCTTCATCAGATTCAGTAAGACCTTGTTCCGGTATAGGTTCTATCTTTCTATAAGTCTTGTCCTTCAACGAAGCTAATAACGGTATATTAGTTTCTCGGTCATATTCATAACCAATATTATCGCTAATATGTCTATCTGGGTCTAAACTTTGTCCAAATCCAATAGCATTAAATGCGGCTTTAACAGTATTAGGGAACGATGATTCTGTCCTTCTCCTACGGGGGAACAGCCCTTTAGCAACGAATGACATAGCAGTATTATTCTCTTTAGTTAAATCATAAAGAGTATCTTGCATTAACTTTCTTATTCGTCTTTCATATTCATTAGAATTATCAGTTCTATAATACTTAGCACTACCATTATAATTATCAGTATATCTATTATAATTAGCATTAACTGTTTCAGAAAGTGGTTTACTTCTTGTATTGTTATATGAAGCTACATAGTTTCTAGTATTAGCAGATTCATCTTTAACTCTTATTGTAGTCCAAATACGAATTGGTTCCATTTTACCATTCAAAGGATTAAAGATATGATTTTTATCTTCAAATTCCTTAAGTTTACCGTCTCTAATAGCTTGTTCACGTTCTTGCCAATAGTAACTTGTAGGAACAAATTCTATATTCTCATTTAAAAACTTAAGAGCTTTGGAACGTTTTTCGTCAACATAATCTTTATTAATAACATTACCTTTATCATCAAGTTTAGGAGTAATATAACCGAATATATCACTATTAGGTTCATTAGTATATCCTATAAAGATTCCATTCTCATCATAATTCTTAGCATTAGCTATTGTTCTCCATGCAGTAAAAAATTCTTTACCTTTTTGTTTAGCAGCATCTTCATCTAAATCATAAGTAACTTTATCAGTATGGAATGACACTTCTTCTTTTAAGAACTTCTTAACTTTTTCATCTTTACGATGTAAACATTTAACTTCATCAAGTCTATCATAAAGTTCACTAAGTTCTCGTATTTGTTCTATTGTCAAATCAGATAGTTTAATCTTACCTGTATTTGGATTAAGAGCGTCTTTAAGAATTGCATTAATCTCTTTTACAATAGTATTACGAGTTTTAGTAACTACTGTACTAGGAGTTGTAGTACTACTAAATCCAGCATAGAATTTCTTACTATATATTTGACTTATAGGAGCTTTATTACGAAGAAGTTTAACTTCTGCTGATTCTCCATCATTAGCACGATTAGCATATTGAGCTTCTTGCTCTTCTTTAATAGCTTTTACTTGTTTTTCATTAAATTGACGACCATCAATAACACCATAATTATCATAAGCATTTTCTGTATGTTGAACTATACTCTTGAATTGAGGATTCTTTTCTTCTTTGTCATTATTGAGTGCTGCAAAAGCATCATTAATTTCTACTTGAAGTTTCTCATTAATTCTATAATAAGTATTTTCATTCAACCATTCAACAGCATTAGCATATTCATCTATTTGTAATAATGCAGATTCAGTCTCTATTTGTCGTCCAGCACTATCAAAGTGTTTATATTTATCTATAATATCAAGATAATGTTTTAAATCTTCTTCAAAACCTTCTCTAGTTTCACGTTCAAAGAATGCTTTTTTAATTCTAATAACTTCGTCCACATATTTACGAAGATTAGAAGCTCTATTATAAGCGTCTTGAGGTTTCCATTCTCCTGTATTGAAATCAGTAGTTTCTTGCATCTCTCTAATTTCAGAATTTAAACGCTTAATAGCGGCATTGTCTTCTTCTGTACGATTACCTTTGAATATTCTTAATAACTTATTCCGTTCATCATTTAGTTTAAGATACTTAATATAATAATCAATATTATAATCAGTAAGCATAGAAGCTTCATTATCAGTTACTCTTTGATAATATTCAGAAACATATTTCTGTTCAGTATTAGCAAGATACCATAAATCACGTTCATGTTTAGCTCTTAGATATTCTTTACTAAACTCTCCATATTTATCTTTAGCTTCTGCAATTTTAGCGTTTAAACCATTCTTATCTTCTGTAAATTTATCAGTATGATTAGAAACAAATTTACCAGTTACAGGATTAATAATATTATTCCAATTAATCGTTTTACCAGCTTTAGCAGCTTCTGATTTAATACTAGCTAATTGTTTCTTATAGTTCTTTACATATTCATCTCCTTCAAACTTAAGTTTATCGAGTTTAGAAGTAGCTTCTCTAAGAATTATTTGTACAATAGGATAACTAATTTCTTGTGCATCTTGGAATAACCAATCAAGAACACTAGCATCTTTAAGTATATAATTAGTTATATCAGAAAGTCCTTTATCAAAATTAGGATTAGTACTTAATGGTTTGAATATATTTTCTGCAACAATTTCAAATCCTTGCTTCAGTTTAGAATTATTCTTAATATTATTAATAGTATCTTGAATACCTTTAATATTACGTCTAGTAGAATCATCTACATTATCGGTAGCTATTTCATTTATTAATGGGAATGAATTGCCAAATGTACTAGCTTGTAATATTAAACTTATATATTCATTACGTAATCCTTCATTGTTAGTAATAGCATTAATGGTATAATCTGAAACTATATCATGTACTGTACCTTCTTCGTCAACTATAAAGTTATTAAGTTTACGTTCAAGTTCATGAGCTTTAGTTATATAAAATTCTGCCGAACGTTTAATAGTGTCTTGTTTACGTTCTTCTATACTAGCAATACGTTGTTCTTCTACTCCATAATTAAGAATATCTTGATATGCAATAGAAGCACTTTCATCAGAATTAACTCTAGCTCTAGTTTTAAGGTCTAATACAAATTGTTGAGCCAAATTACCAAGCTTAGATATATTAGTAGTTTCAATATCCATATCAATAGAACTTGCGTGTTCTACATCTTCTATATCTTTTTCTACTTCAATCGTTTCACTTTTAATATAAGGAACAACAGTATAAATATTATCAGTAGATTGTACTCCATTACGTTTGGCATTAGTTAATCCTTCAAGTTGTGCATCGTCAGATATTTTCTTATTAAGCTTAACTTGTTTGCGAGTTATAATATAATCTCTAAGATTACCATCATTATCCATTATAGTTTGAACAGTTCCTATATTCTTAGTACCAAACGCTTGTTTAAGAGTCTGGCTTCCATTCCAAACCCAAAATACTTTAGTTCCAGGATTAGCAAACTTATCATTTATAGCACGAATAAAGTTTCTAACTGATGCGTCTTGTTCAGCAATAGTAGCTATAAAGTTTCTATCAGTAGGAATTATTATTTCTTTATCAATAGTAGGTTTTTTATATCTATAAGGTTCTATTCCTTCTTTAGTAAATAACTCATTCTTTTCTTCTGCAAGACGAGAGAATGGAGCTTGTCTTTCTTGACTAAGATTAATTATATCTTCATAATATCTACTAGAAGGATATTTATTATTTATAGGATTAGAACTAAATTCTCCATGTTCATTCTCTTCAAGATTATTTAATGGAATAAGATATACTTGTTTATTGTTATCTTCTCCATATAATCCAACTTTATATAAAGTAGAAACTTTCTTATTAACTATATTAATATAATTAGTAGAAAGAACTGTTTTAGTTCTACCAAGTTTATCAGTAATATCTTTAACTATTCCTGTCTCTTTAGCAAGTTCTGTATCTTTAACAGTGCCAAGATTAAAATAATACATCTTTTGACTATTAGGAAGATATGTAAGACTAGCTTTATTCTTATTATATCTTATTCTATAAGTAGGAATTTGTGGTATATTAGAATGACTACGAATATAATCTTCATATATATTATTAGCAGCAAGTTCTTTATCGTTCACAGAACTAACACCGAATTTTATACTATCAATAATTCCAGTACCTCCATCTTCACGAGAAGTATATAAAGCACTATTCTTAATAACTTTACTAACATTTCCTCTACGGAACTGATAGCCTTCTACAACAAAAGCATATTTAATAATGTCAATAGCAGTTAGTCTAATAATAGGATTAGTATTATTGAACGCTGCATCGAACATTTTATATATACTCTCCATGTCTTGTTGTTGGTCGTTAAAACGAATGATTTGACTACTTATTCCACGTGTACGGAACTCAAATCCGTTAAATAGGTTAACGTTCAGTTCAGAAAAGATAGTCCGTTGTGAGCCAAGCAAATGGCTTTGTACGAAGTGTACCTTTTGAGCAGGAGTAAGTTTAGAAAAAGCATTAACTTCTTCTTGTGTAGGATTTGCAACATTATTTATATTAATATTGTAGTTAATATCGTATCCAAATCCATAGATTCTCCTTGTCTCATCCTCTACGGGGGAAAAGCCCTGCTCCAACGTTCTATTAATAGTATCAATATCTATTTCTATATTACCATTTTTATCAAGATATATAGGAGAATTTATAACCTCAGAACGTCCTTTATACATATATTCAAGAACATACTTCTTAAAATCATTATAAAGTTTCTCATTAACACTTCCGCTAATATAATTCTGAATACTATTAATGGCATTAACAAAACTATGAGATTCAGTTTCAAATAGACCTTTATTAATAAGAATACTAGGAACTGTACTATATCTCATGAATGCATCTAATGCAGGATAAGCACTAACTTTATCAGTTTCTGCTAAATATAATTCTGGCATAAATACTCCTGTTTCAGTAGCTTTAGTGATACCAGGATAAATAGCTTCTAATAATGGTTCTCCATTTACATTAATTCTATTAGCATCGTCGCTATTAATAATAGTTCCTATATCATCAATTACTTTACGTGTACTATATATAGTTTGTTTAGCTCCAAACTTATCAGGATTAAGTACTTTAACATGATTAGCTATAATACGACTATAATCATTAATATAATTAAAGTTAAGTATAGTAGCTAAATCTATCAACATACTTGCTTCATCATATACATCACTATTTTGTGCTGCAAATCGTTCTTCAATAGTTGGAACATCTATTATAAATACATCAGCATTATCTCTATTATCAAAGCTAATAGTACTATTAGGATACATCTTAGCAAACTCTTCTCCATATTGTTGTTGAAGAGCGTTCATAACTTCTGTGATATTATTGTTATCAGTAACTACTTCATTGCGTACTTTAACTCCTAAATCATGAGCAACACGTTTAATTGCTGTATGAATAGGATTATAATTACCACGAACAAATACAGATTGAGATTCATAATAAGCCTCAACTATTCTACTAACACCTGGTTGACGAAGCCAAGCCATAGCTGTATAAGCATCACAACCAATATCAAATAGAGTTTTAAATGCAGCAAATGTATATTCGTTCTCATTCTTAATAGCTCCTTCTTTGATAGCATCAAGAATATGAGCGGTAGTATGAGAACTTGCAACTGTAATATAGTCACCTACTACGTTCTTATTGTTCTTGCTATTTCCTATTCGATTATGATAGACTATGCCATCTTTGACAGGAAATGCCTGAGCAGCAATATCTAGATTAACTCTATTACCATATCTTACTCTAATAGGAACACTAAGTTCAGCTTTAGCAACATTGAATACAGAGTTACCTGTATCACGAGCAACACTAAATGCTTTCAATGTAGCACCACCCATAGCATTTCTATGGAATTGAATCTGGTCAAAAAGATTATAAACATTTCTTTGTTTAGCACCAACAGCATCAAGTTTATCAAGAGCTTTATTTGCAGCAGTAATATCATCAAAGTTACTACGAGCAAGATTCTCTTCAAGACTTGATTTATCATTCATGATAGCAATCATACTATCAACTATACGATTATTTCGAGCACGTCTTGTATTTTGGTCTTCTATTGACATTTGTTTGAAGTCTTCAAACTTCATTTGAGCATTGCCAACACTTTGCCAAACTTTATATCTACTTACGGCGTCTTCATCAGTTTCTCCATCAATATATTCTATTTTATGAATACGACCATCTTCTCCAAGATAAGTTTCATAAGCAATACCATAAATAGAGTCAACGTCAAAGTCAGAACCAGTTTGTGTTACCCATTCATCGGGAACTACAATAGTACTTCCCATCCATTCAGGTAGAAAACCTACAACTTTCATAACAGCCATAGACTGTTTACCCTCTGTTGGAATACGATAACCAATACATTTAAGAACTTCTTCATCAATATCTTCAATACGAATCTCTTTAACAAGATTGCCATTTTCATCATATTGATTGAACATAGCTTTTGCCCATTTAGGAAGAAGTATTTCTACTTCTGAACCATCTTTATGATAGCCAAGTTCAACACGTTCGCCAGTATCAGTTTCAATAGTTTCACCAGCTTTAAGTCGTTTACTCTTTTTAATAAGTCCATCAAGTCCAACACTAGTTATTTGTGCTCCATGCCATCCAGGAAGTTTTTGTCTTGTAATAAACTTATTAAATTGACTTTGAGCAATACTTTCAATCTTACTTGAAACTATATTCATATAACTAGGCATAACAGGTCCTGCATCTTCATTCTTAACAGTAAGATATTCAATAGTATTACTATCAAGTCCAAGACGAGCAGCTTCTATTAATGCTAGTTTATATATACGATTGTAATCAACTTTACCGTTATTGTCTCCTATAATACGATAGTTTTTATCAAACTTAATACCATACTTATCCATAAGACTATTAAAGTCTTCACGAATATTAGCAACATAAGCTCTAATAAAGTTATTCTTATGACTAGCAACAGCAGCTTGATTATTATCAAGTATTTTTTTCATCACTTGAATACCTGCTTTATTCTGAGTATCAACCATATGTTGAGGAACATCTTGTTGTTTATAAAGATACATATAACTAAATGGTTGTTTAACTTCTTTAGCTTTTTCTCTAAATACAGCAAGATTTTCAGGAGTTACAACTCCTTCATTATTCCAATAAGTAAGTACATCATAATTAGCAGCTTTACTTGTTTCTTGAGTATTAACTTGGTCAATATCATTTTCTATCATGAAATTAGCAAGTTCTCCCAAACTTGTTCCTTCAAGGAACTTAGGTACAAGAACAAATTCTGCATTCTTAATCTGACGTGGAAGATGTCTACCAAAACGTTTATTATAATAATGGTCATAGTAGAAGTTCTTCATTACTTGTATAAATCCTTGTAATTCATTAGGATTAATTTGGTTAACATCAGTTGTATTATCAGTTAATTGTTCAATCAATCTAGCATATTTAGGATATTCTCCTAATATCTTCAATCGACGAGCAGCTTCATATATTGTAATATAAGATTGAGCATCATTAATAGTAGTAGTTGTAGCACTACTTTCTCCTTCACGTTCAGCAGGAACATAACCAAAACCTTCTGCAATTTCTTCTGCTTTAGCTTTATCTGTTCCAGCAGCTATAAGTTTATCATAAAGTATATTACGATTACTACTAGGTCTGATACTATTCTTAACAGTAATAGCATTCCAACCAGTTCTAAGTGTTACAGGTTTACCATTAGGTAAAGTTAATACTTTATTTCCATTCATAAGTTGAGAACCCGCTATCTCATTAACTGATTGAGTAAATGGACTATCAACTCCTTGTGTAGATTTATAATTAGTTATAGAATAACTTGTTCCACCAGCTTGACTTTCTTTAGCACGTTTAAGAAACGTTTGAGGGTCTTTATAATACTTACTATTACCTTCAAATAAATCATCAAAATTAGCAAAATGAATATAAGCATTAAGTCCATATTCTATAATTTCATTATCATTAATACCTTCAAGGAATGAACCAAATTTATTATGAGTTTCATTTACAAAGTAAGTTTGATAAGCATCAATCCATTTAGTAACTAATTGTTCAAGTTCCGATTCAACTCTTTCACTAAAACTGATAGTTGCAGACGCATTTGACGATTCTGAATATCCTGATAGATTAATTTCCCCCGTAGAGGATGTGGAGGACACTAATCTCTCAAGCTCTTCACCAATATTATAACCAACACTACTATCAAGTTTAGTAAATTTGAAAGCATTACCTGTTAGTTTATTACCATCATAAACTCCTTTTTTAGGATTATAATGAAACCATTCAACAAGATGTTCTTTATCGTTATGTTGTACATCATAAAGAGCTTTATAATAATCGAATATTTCTCCTTTAACAATATTCATAAATCCATTAAATAACGGATGCTTCTTATTAATAGAACGAGCTTCTGGATGATTAACTTTAAATTCTTCTCTAGCAATAGATTCTACTTCATTCGCATAAGCAGAAACATAATCGCTAAATACAGCTTGTCCATCATATTTAGCATTAGCTAAATAATAATTTCCTTTACCGTCATCAGTAAATATTCCACTAAAGTAATGATATTGCCATCCTTCTTTTGAGTCATTAATGACATAAGCAATTCTTTGTTCAGTACCTACTTGTGCATTTATATTAAGAAGTTTACCCGGACTTGTTTTAATAACTTCCGGAGTATTAGTAACAAGATTGATAACTTCTTCTACTGTAGCAGCTTGTGCATTAAGTTTAGTAAGTTGTTCGTTAGCAATATCTATATTAGCTACTTTAATAAGTTCTTTCTTTCTATCTTTTATGTAAGCATTCATAGCTTTAGTATCATATTGCCATAAATCATAAGCATGATACTTAGGCATACTTATTGCAAAGTTCTTAGGAGCGTCTGATGGTATTCTCATTAAGAATGGCGCAGTTTCTATCTCTTGACCATTAGCTGTTATAGTATTATATTTTTTATAAGTTTGAAGTTTCTTATGATAAGCATAAAGTCCTACTAAATAATAGTCCCCATCAGACATTTTAGTATAATCAGTATTAGTTCCTGATTGTTGATTGCTAACTCCATTAAGTAAATAAGGAGCTATAATCTTTTCTGCATAAGGACTAAGTTTATAATCTCCATTAGGTTTTTGTCTGAATAAACCTACTATACCTTGTTCTGGATTATCAATAAGAATATTACTATAAGCATATTCTGTAGAACGAAGTTTCTCTTTAACCCAATTATTAAGAACTTCTCTATCTCCACATATCTTAGCAATATTAGTAATGAAGTTATTATATATAACATCACTATTAAGATTACCAGCAGTATTTCTAGAATTAAGTTCAGCTTTAGATAAAGTATAAGGTTCAATTGCTAATGCTATATTACCTAATGCTTCTTCTGAACCTACAAGATATTCTCCATCAAATTTAGGTAGTTCAAGTTCTATATATTTAGCATTTGGAACTTGTGCAGCAAGTGCTTGACGATAAGCATTTAATCTACGTCTATTTTCTGCTTGTACTTCTCTATATTTTAAATCTCTACTTTCTTTTTCAGCAAGACTTTTCTTAGCAGCACTATTTACTTTTTGAGCATAACTTAATAATCTATATAGATTATCTTTTCTATGAGTTTCTGAATCTCTATTGTGACGTTCTATATAGTTATCAATAGCTAAATCGTTCATACTAGGAAAGTATGTTTTATATATATCTTTAAGCTCCATAACTAATGAATCAAATTTAATAGCATTTTCTTCACTAGCTTTTTGAGAAGCACTAGAACGTCTAGCTAATTTAATCTTAGAAGTTTTACTAGTATCTCCTAGTTTCTTAATCTTTTCTTCTAATTCAGCCAACAACCCTTCTATATAAATATTATCATTCTGTATAGAACTATCTTTTAAATCATTTCTAAGATTAAAGTATAGTTTACGTACAGGATTATTAGAAGTATTGCTCTGAATAGATTTTATAGTACCAAATCCATCAATAGATATTTCAAGTTTATCAATAACAAACTTATTTAAATCTGTATATATTTTATTAGCAAAATCAGGTTTAGCTTTCATGTCATCTGCTAACTTAATAAAAGAAGCAAATTCTTTTTTATTATTAGCTACAGCTTCTATTGCATCAATAAAATCATTAATAGATTTAAATCCTCCAAGATTAGCTATAATATTGGATAATTCAATAGTGCATTCTTGATATGTATGACAAGTAGGAACCCCAAGAGGATTACTACGGTCTATATCATAAGTTCCATTTTCATGTTTCTGAGTACTATTAAGTCTTTGTAATCCATTAAAGTATTGTCTTACATCATTACTTATATGTTCTGTATAGTTAGAAATATTAGAACCAAAGTCCCATTGTTTAGTACTAAGGTCTACTTCATCAGATTGTTCTGCATCAGATATAATATCTTCTGTATTATCAGACATAAGACTTAATTTAAAAGCTTCATTAGCAAAATCAATATTACGTCCCAAAGAAGCTATCTTACTATTACAGAATACGTCATTCCAAAAATCTGGGTCACCAAGAGCACTTTGAACCATATCTTTAAAATTACGTTCTTGGTCAGTTCCATTTTCTTCAATAGCATAATAGGCAACTTCGATATTATTAATATCAAAACTGCCATATTGATTAGCTTTAATTATAAGTTGTTTTTTAAGAGCATTCTTAGTAGTAGCTATAAGACTAATAATATAATTATCTTTAGGTTTATTATTAGTAGCGGTAAGCTTATAATCAATAGCACTAATAACATCAGCACAATATTGAGTAGCAGCATCAAATGCGGCTTGACTACGAAAAGCATACATTCCGCTATTAGCATTAACTTTAGAAGTATTATTAACATTAAAGAAGTTTCTATTACGATAATCTTTAATAAGTCTACGAAGAGTATTCTTATTAATATTTTCAAGATTATCAGTATTAGCAACTGAATCTTCTCTACAAAACTGAAGGAAACCATCAGTCTTTAATAGAGTTCCAAGTCTATAACAATTAGCAGCATTGTTATATTCTAGTTCCTTAATTATATCATTTACTTTAGGAACTTCATGAAATACAATAGAACATCCGTCCATATAATTATCTTTATGAGAACGTTCGACAGATGAGCGATTTTAAGGCTCTCTGCCGAACTTTCTCGATTACATCTTTACTTCTTTATTTGCAATAAATTTGCGTCTCACCAGCAGCCAAAGAACGGTCAAATTCGGTGCGTTCAGCCATCGAAAGTCCGGCACGAATCGAAGCCATATTTGGAACTATAATATCTTCACCTGCAATATCTATTGAACTAAACATATCACTAATATCTACATCAAGTCCCATAGTATCATCTGCTTGTTGAGATGCTTCAGCAGCTGTAGTAACTTCTTCATTAATAACTGTTGATATTGGAGGAGCAGGTTCTTCTACTTGTTTATCAACATTATCTTGAATAAGTTTTTCTTCAACACTTTGTATATCTTTAAATTTCTTACCAAATGCTCTAAGTTCTTGAGCTAATAAAGTATTATCTTTAATCTTATTAAATCCAAATAGTTCTCTAATAAGTTCTATAACTTTTTGCCATAGATTTGGTCGTTTAATATCAGCAGATACTTCTTTTGTACTACTAATATTATTAAGAGCTTCATTAAGAACATTATTTGTAAGACTTTCAACAATAAATTCTTCAAGCATATAATTATAATCTTGATTAGGAAAACTATCTGGGTCAACTACTTTACGAAGTTGAGCTATATAACTATCTTTATTATAATTATTATCTTGTATGTGTTTGGTAAATTCAGCAAAAGAATCAGGATTATTAAGAGCTTCAATAAATCTATCACGAATGGCAGTCATTTCATCTATAAAAGCTTGGGAATGCATAATGCCATTATCATAGATACGTTTATGCAATTGTTCATGAACAAGAGTTCTAACAGCTTTATATTGACTACCACGAGCTAAATCAAAATATGATTTTAATAAAGTAATTCTACCTGTACCTGTATTGTAAACAGCAAAATCAGTTTCATTACTATCAGTAACAATATCTATATTAGCAGGTACTAATTCTTCTAGAATAATTCTACTAGAAGAATCTGCAAAATCAGGCGCAATAGCTTTTATTAAAGATTCTGTACTAACGTCTTGTTGATTTCCACGTTGTTCAATAGCAGTAATAGATGATTGTCTATTGCTCTCCTCATCCCCTACGGGGCGCAGCACTTCATATTCTATCCGTACTTTTTGTTTAGCAGAATTATCTTTAGGATTTGGTCTAAAGTTACTTTCTACATTACCAATCTTAGTTTTACCTAATCTTATTTTACCAGTATTATTTTTAATAATATAATCTAAATAATTCTCATAAGTAATGGAATTATCTCCAAATGTTATAGTTAATTGACCATTATCTTCATGTTTAACATAACGATTGCTATCTCTATTCATCGGTATATCATAACTCATACTATATGTAGAACCTGCAAGAAGTTTATCAACAATATCTGTTAATTCTGTTTCTAATGAACCTCCCCAACCAGTTCTTCCAAGTCCAGCACCGCTTGTCATAGTTGGATTAAGTGTAATACCTGTTCCTTCTTCTGTACTATTATTTTTATATTTAAATATAGTAAGCATTGGAATATTACTACCAGCCGGAGCTATAATAATACGATTATCATATTCTATACAATTAACTCCATTAACAAAATTCTTAACTCCGAATATATCCATCAATCTATTTCTAAGTTCTTCAAACGATATATTATTCATTTGTCGTTCTTTAATAGAATTGATGATTTCGTTTCTAATAGCAGTTCCTAATTGAGTAGTACTATCAAATCCTTGTGGAATCACTTTAGCATAAAAAGGTTCATTAGTTCCATTAGGTACAATAACTAATAAGTTAGTATTATTAAAGCCAGCTTTAACTCTTACAGTTCCATTAACTGTATCTCTAATTTCACCATCAGCGGCTACTATACCTAAATGAATATCATTATAATTAAATCCTACAATAGCTTTATCTATAGCTTGAGGTTCAGCGTTTATATCAAATATCGCTTCTCCTTTACTAACATATTTAACAGTAACTTTAGTAGTATCTATATTGTTATCAATATTATCTACCATCTTATAGTTATTATATTGCTTAGCAATAAATTCTCCATAAGATATATAATTATCATTAAGATTATCACTTACTTTATAAAGATATATATTACCTATATTACGAAGCAATCTTGTTCCTGTTTCGTTATTCTTATTTTTATTTTTAAGTAAAGGTAATAATAAATCTGATAAAGGATTATTCCATAAATTATTAATATCTTCATTAGTAAGTTTATTAAGTCTTACTTTATAAATAAGGTCTATAAATTGTTTAGCTTCATCACTAATTTCTCCATTTTCCGGATTTAATCTATCAAACAATTCATCTAGACTACTACTATAACCATCTTCTGTATATCTTATTTCATAAGACCAAAATTCATTACTAAATACATATCCGTCATTATCAGTAGTCTTTCGCATCTTCTCATTAAATCCTATCTTTACAGGAATATCAACTCCTCCATAATTAACTGTTGACCAAAACGAAATACCTTTAGGTTCATGTTTAACTTCTAATTCTTGACCAACTTTTAAAGTAGCTAATGCTTCTTCTCCTTGCTTATTCTCTGTATGGATACCTATATTATTATCTAATTCAGGGTCTTCGCGCTCTTGGTCTTGAACTAACTCCATTAGTTTTTCACGGTTTAAAGTTAAATCTCTAGGAGAAATATTAATAAGATTCTCATCAGTTCCTAATAGAAGATACGTTCTTAATTCATCATATAGTTTATTAACAGTCTCAAATGTAGCATTACTTTCCTTAATTGCAAATCTCATAAGACTTATTATATTAAAATAGTCTTTGCCATTCACCGATAGAATATTATTGTTGGCTTTATATATATCTATTAGATTACGAAAGTATTCTGCTTTATCTGCTTGTTCGTCACTAACTATCTTTGATATAACAAAATCTATACTACTAGCGTGTTCGTCGGCATTCATTTCTTGAATACTTTTATATATGTAATTTACACTACTAAGTTCTCTTGGAAGTATATCATCAATTATATTAGCGTCAAATCCTTCATTAATAAGTTCGTTTTTGATAGTAGCATATTGTTCATCATAAGGCATATTAACTAATTCTTCGTCTGTATTCTTTAAGAATTTATCTAGCACATAAGCATTTATTTCAGAACTAGCATTAAATTGCTTTTCTTGAATAGTTTCTTGTTGTGCAACAGGCGGAACTTGTTCTACTGGTTTATTATTAACAGTAGCTACAGGTTGTTGTCCTTTTTGTCTTGCTTTTAATCTAGCGTGTCTACTTATAATATCGGTGATAGGTTCTGACGATTCATCGAACATATTAATATTCTTAACTATATCATCAAGTTCTTTTTTAATATTATCATTAAGTTCTGCATTTTTATTACCAGCAAGATAATCAAGAACTGTATCAATATCGTTAGATTCAAAAGCATTATCTAATCTTTTAATATTATCTTTAAGAGCTTCATCTTTTATAGTTCTATATTCGTTTTCTATATATTTAGCTCTATCTCTAATCTGTTGATTAGTTTCTGCAACATCACTATCTATTAGAGTTTTTCTTCGTTCAGCCATACTACGACCAATAACAGCAGTGGCTATATTTTTATCTATATTACCAAGTTCTTGAAGAGCAGTATTATTTCTATTTTCATTATATAAAGCATTAAATGCAGTTTCATCAGCAACATTAGCAGATTTAATAAATGCTTGTTTCTTTTTATTTATTTTACGAGCAATATGGTCATGTTCAAACTTAGTAATAGTTTTATCTTTAAGATTATCATCATTAACTTTAAGTTGTTGATTAAGATAATTAAGTTCTTGAGCAACTCCTTCTAATTGAACAGCTTTATTTAATTCGTCAACTCTAGTTTTAGTACTAACATCAGATATATCATTAAGAGATTTATTATATTCATTAGTATATTTATTTATTATATTTTGTTCATTTCTAGAAGCTAATTTATTATATGTATTTTCTTTAGCTATTCTACTAGCTATATTAGCGTCTTTAGCGTCATTGCTTATTGCTTTATTAAGTTCTGTTTCATAAGTTTCAGATACTTCATTCATTTTAGCAATAACATTAGTCATGAACTGTTTAGATTGTCCTTGTTCAATAGCTCCTGATTTATCCATATATTGAGCTACATCTTCTGACATAAGGAAATCTTTTAGCAAATCATAATTACCTTTATCAATAGCATTAATTGTTAAATCTGTAATAAGTTTCTCAGTAGCATTTTGTTTTAATGCTTCTTTTTCAGTTTCATTTACTTCTTCATAAACATTATTACCATCAGCATCTTGAACTATATTACCTTCATCATTAATAACAGGACTATTAGGATTGTATCCTTCATTTAATATAGCCATATCATTAATATATTTATCTAATATACTAGCTCTAGTATCTATTTCAGCTTTACGACTTTCTGTTAGATTATCTTTATTTTTAGATATATATTTAGCATATTGTTTATTAGCTGCACTACCTATACCTTGAAATGCTACTCCACCAAGCCATCCCCAAAATGATTGTTCCCACATTTGAGGGTCTTTAAGATAGTCAGTATAAGTACGAGATTCATGTGCATCATTAAGCATTTCTCGTCCTTTATCAATTCCTGCTTGTTGTTGTATATATTGCCATCCTTCTTCAAATCCTTCGCTTCCTTCACGAACAATATTAAGAAGACTTTCTTTATCAGGGACTAGTAGATATTTTTTAATACCAGTAGGAGCTTGTATTTCTCTACCAACTAATCTAGCAGCAGCTTGTTCATTAGCTTCTCTTAAAGTTCTATTAGTAGCTATATTTCTAGCACCTTTCCAAATATTTCTTAATCCTTTAAGCTGAAATGCGTCTAATAACATCAGCCACATATCATTCTTAAAAGTATCATCAGCAGATTCTCCTGATACATATTTAGCAATTTCATCATCACTAAGTCCACGAAGTTTAGGATTAGCATTATATAAAGTTTCTCTATCAGATTCTGACATAGAGGCTAATCTTTCTTTAGCTTCATCATAAACTTGTGTATAAGTATCTCTAGCTTCTATATAGTTTTCAGCAACTCTACTAGCAGCAGCAGTTCCTATAATATCGCTGCCAACTTCTGCCATTTTGCCAAAAGTATTTGGTCTACCAAATGGCTTACCTGCTACTTTACCTATACCACGAGCTAATCGTCCAAGACCTGCAATTTTACCTAGTTTAGCAACAGCAGTTCCAGGTATTAAAAGACTTAATGTACTAGCTATACTTACAGCATTACCAAGCCACCATCCACTATCACTAAAATCAAAGTTTTCATTAGGGTTTTCTCTATATATTTCAAGTCTTTCACGAATAGCATCTTGCCATTCTGCAAGTTGAGAACTAACAGGATTAGTATAATCATCATCAGTAACTCCTATAAGCTGTCCAGCAGCATCAACTAAATCACTAAATCCACGAAGAGTACCAAGAACAACTTCAGAACCAACAGCCTGTCCAACAAATCTTCCTGTTTGTTCAAGTACTCCTTGATTCTCTGCACGTTCTTTATTAAGTTCTTCTTCAGTATCATAAGGATTAACATAAGTATCATAAGGTGTATATTTATCTACATCATATTGATTAAGATTATATATACCTCTAGCTAATGTACGTCCTAAAATAGAACGTCCCGCATCACTTGTAGAAGTGGCGGGATTGAAATCTGTTATAGTAGGGGGCTGTAATGCCCCCTTTTTAGTCTTAGGATTATAGTCAGGATTTCTTCTAACGTTTCCTTCTTGTGCAAACTTTAGTATATCCATATTATTGTCCCATTATATTGTTAATCAATTGTTGATAATAATAAGCAATTATGTTTTCATTACCAGCAGCTCCTGTAATATTTGCTAAATTAGTAGCTGTTTTTTCAGCAATAGCTTGTATAGCTTCTGGTTTAACATTAGCTCCTGTTTGATATAGATTATAAATATCATTCCATTGATAATAAGTATCTCTTAAATCAACTGCTGTTTGAGGAGATACAGAACCTAAAGAACGATTATTAGTTTTATCATAAATATTAAATCCTTCACCAGTAGGTATCATAGTTATCTTATCAATATTAGCAAAAGCAGAAGCGTTAGTTAGATTAATATTACGTCCAGCAGCTCCATATATATTTATATCTTTCTTAGCTTTAAATGTTGTATCATTATTCCAACTTTCAACTATAGCACTATCGAATCCTCCAGGAGCATAAAGAGTAATTGGTTCTCTTTTAAGTTTTCCTTCATTATCATAAGTACCTAATATAGTAATTTGAGGACTCCATTCACCTGTTTTAAAATCTTGAACAGCTACTATTTCTAAATCATTTTCTTTAGCACTTCTAATAATCGCAGTAAGTTCTTTACGGTCTTCACTATCAATAGGCTCAAACATATTATTATCTCCAACTCGTAGAGCACCTGTTTGAGTAAGGTCTATATTACGTATAGCCTTCATAGCTTGGTCTTTAGCTACTTTATATTGATTAGTAAATTCTGACGATTTAATAGCACCTGTTTGTAATTGAAATACTAATTCAGCAGCATTAGGTGTAGGTTCAGTAACAACTTGCTGACCAACTTGAAGTTTTCCACCTTTAAGAAGGTCATCGTTTTTACTTTTAAGTCTATTATCAACAAAATCTATTAAATCTCCAAATACTATTCTATTTTGAGACTTAGCACTACCTACTAACATATTGTCTTGTACGTCTCTACCTGTTACTGGGATTTCATCACCATTAGTTCCTACTTGAACTACATTATTTCCCCAATAAGAATTTACTGTACCTTTTAAATCATTCCATAGAGCTCCAAATATATTAGTATTTTGAGAAATACCTTCTCTTGAAGCTTTAGCAAAACTATATAAACTTCTATTATAATCTCTTGACAATTCAGCATATTTCTTACCATTTTTAGTACCAAATGTTATACCTAAAGACTTTGCTTTATTTTCACCACCAATAGAAGCTATAAATCCGTCAAACGAATCGTCCGATGTAAAATATTGTCTAATAGCTTGCGAACTACCAAATATATTATTTACAGCTTTGCTATATTGTTTAGCATATTTATTATCTTTAGGTAAATCACTCATACTAATTATAGCATTATAAGCGTCAAATGCTTCTGCTGTATCAGGTTCTTGTCCTTCTTTCAACCCATTAAGATAATCTTGAGCATCGTCTATAATTTCAAGATTACCTAAAGCCCTATATTGTTCCATAGGGTCTTTTATGTTATCTTTAATAAGTTGTTTTATATCATCACTAGTTTTACCATCTAGATTAAAATCTAGATTAGGATTAGAAGCTTTAAGTAAATCAGCAATATTTTGTTTATTAGTACTAATTTCTGCTTGTGCAGTAGATGGAACAAAATTATCAATTCTTATAGGATTTGTTGTAGTAGTAAGTATATCAGAATAACCAGCTCTATTACTAGCTCCTCCACTACCAGCAACAGCTTGTTGTCTAGCTAATGCTAATTGAGCTTTCCAAGCTTCTCCATATGTAGTATTAGAAGTTTGATTATAATAAGTAGCTGCTTTATAAAATGGGTCAATTCTTTTATTAAGATATTCTTCCGGAGTTAAAAGAATACCATCTTTATTAGTTATATCAGGATTATTACCACCACTCTTATCATATTTCCATTTGGCAATCTTATAATCTTGGTCAAGACTAGCTTTAGCTCCAGGAGTGTTTTCAATTACAGCAGCAACAGCAGCAGCTAATTTATCTTTACTAAGTCTTTCCCATTTATTAGTAGCAGATGAATAAATCTCGCCTGTAACTGATTTAGTAATATCATTAGTAACTTTACCTTGAGAATCAAGCCATCTTGTTTGACTACCTCCACCAGATTCTTTAGCTGCCCATTGAAGAGCTTTATCTAGTAATTGACTCATAGGAACTGTACTAACTTCTTGTACAGCAGGATTCCATTTACTACCACCAATAATATTACCCTTATTATCAGTTATATCTTTATAATTATAAGTATTTTGTTCTTTAAAATAAGCCTTATAATCTTCAGGAATATCAGTACGTTTTTCAAGATTATCAATATATTTCTTATAATCTTGTTGAGCGCGAAGTCTACCAATCATACCAGGATTTGACATTATAGAACCATTCTCACGAATAACATCATCTAAAGCTTCATAAGCATTTCCATAAGTACTATTATTAGTAACTGCACTTCTTATCTTATTCACTTGTTGTTGTCTCCATTCATCTTCTGCTTCATTTAAATCAAGCTTAGCAAGTTCTGCCTCCACAGCGGAGGCAGTATCTATTGCTTTAAGATGTCCTTGTTCAAGTGTATCATAAGCCTGTCCTAATTTCTCCAAATCAATTGGATTAACAACAGGTCTAAACACAGGATTAAATTCTTGTATAGGCATATTTATCAATATTAAATTGTAACACCTTTATCTCTAAATAATCTTTTATCTGTATTAGGATGTGTAGCATCATAAATACCAAGAGTATTATTATAATTTCTACGATTTTCAATACGACTAAGCATATCTTGAAGTCCAGCATTAATACCACTAAACATATTATTAAGAGAACTAGCTTTCTGCTCTCTAATAGCATTTCTAAATTGAGTAGTACGATTTCTCCAATCATTATAAGCAGCAGTATTTCTACTTCCAACTCTTTGTCTATTTAATCTATCTTGATTAATAAGTTGAGTTTCTATATTTTCTTTTTGACCATAAAGATTATTTTTAGCATATTGTCCAGTATTACGCAATCTTTGTTTTCTTTGAAGAGCTACTCGACTACTAGCTGTATTAGCAGTAACATCATCCATACTTCTACGAGTATTCTCATTAATTTCGCTTATTTGAGGTCTTATATTAAAATGAGTTTTCATAGCAGCAGGAACTTCATACATAGGTTCGCTAGGAGCTTCCATATTGCTAAGAGATTTACGAGTATTTATAGCACTAGCAACTGTACCACCTATATTACCAGCAAGACCTATAATATCATTAGTATCTAATTTATCAAATAAAGCAAGTCTCTTACGAGGAGATTCAATAACATCAGGAACTCCTGTATTTGTACTAGCTCCTTCAACAGTACGTGGTTCTATTCTAGTAGGGGTTTGAGCACCTCTAGTATTAATACCTTGAATCATTGTGTTTAAATCTGCAAATTTAGGTGCAGGTTTAGTTGGTTCAGCAGGTTTAGCAGCAGGCTTAGATTTACTCTTTCCACTTCCCCTACGGGGGGCTGTTACTTTGGTCTGCTTAGTCGTCGTAGTTGTCTGAACTGGTTGTTCAACTTTAGTACTTCTAGTAGTAACAGTTTTAGGTTTGCTTTCTATTTTATCAGGAGTATATTGTGGACGTTCTAACATATCTCTAAAGTCAGTTCTTGCTCCTTTAGCGTCTCTACGAGCAGCAGTTTCAACATCTTTATCTGTTCCACTATCTATAGGTTTAGCAGCATTACGTCCTGTAACTTTATATCGTTTTCCTTTATATTCGAAAGTATCTCCTATTTTATATTTAGTAGTATCGATTCTAAAGTCATAGTCTTTACCAACAGCGGCTTTTTCCCGTTCCCCCGTAGGAGATGGAGAGATAACTAGACCTGATTTGACATTACCATTAACTGTTACAACTCTACCTCCTACTTTTTTTTTACGATTAAATACTCCTCTACCATATTCAATCATATCATCAAATCCGGTAGAAAGTATATCACCAACTTCATTACTACCACTTTTACCATAAATAACGTCTCCATTATTATCAATATAACCAATTCTTCCTAGTTTATCATTAATAGGACTTCTACGTTTAACAGGACTAACAGTATTACTTTCTACTTTAACTGTATGTTCTTGGATAGGTTTTGGTTTAGAAGGAACATATCTATTAGATTCTAATTGATTAATTAGTCTACTATTAATTCTAGGAGCGGTAACTGTAACTTCCGGAAGATTATTAGAAGTTATACTACTTCTAGTACTTGTTTGTTGATTAGTTTTAGGTTTTGTAGAACCAGCTAATTGAGTTCCATATTGTTTACCATTCCAAGTAAATTCTCTAAGACCTTGTTTTCTAGCAGCAGCAAAAGCACTATTAAATGATTGTCTTTTAGTCTTAGGTTTAGTAGCAGAAGTATTATATTTAGCATTAGTTCTTTCAATAGCAGTTCTGTTACTTGGAGTAACTGGTAAATTACCATAAGCATTATTTATTGACAATGTAGGTAGATTAAGATTACGTCCTTGATATTGAGGATTAGTTCTTGCATTTCTAAGAGCTTTAATAGTCTTAGCTTCTTCTCTACCATAATAATCTCCGGCAAGAGTAGGATAATCTTCTCTTATACCTCCCATACGTTTCTTTTTCAAATCTGGATATTTTTTATAAACTTTAGCTTTAACATCAGAACGACCATGAAGTCCAGCAAGACGCAAAGCATCTACTGCGTCTGCTCTAGTAGGTATTGGATAACTTCTTCCACCACCAGCAAAATCTTTTTTATTAACATTAGGATATGGTTTCTTACTTGAACCATAATCTTTATCTCTACTTAATCCTCCCATACGTTTCTTTTTAGTACCATCATCATTAATACCATTTACTTCTTTAAATCTTTCTTGAGCATTAAATATTTTAGCAGGATTAGCGCCACCCATTACAAGTTTAGCAGGACTATTACCATTAAGAATAGGTTGAGCACTAAATACTTTTAAACCATTAGAACTTGTTTGAACAACTTCTCCGTCTTCAACTTCAAGTCCTGTTCTAGGATTCTTACCAATATCTATACCGCCAGCTTCATGTTTTCTACCTGACATATAGTATAGATTACCTTTTATATTAGTGGCACGTCCGCCACGAATAACATTAGGTTTATATCTAGTCATGATTATATATTATTATACGAAATAGACAAAACTAGCCATTTTAAAGCTCTCTGTCAAACGATTATCAAAATCAATACTAATTATCACAACCTATATCAAAATCCAACAGCGAGCAAATAAACATAGTCTACGTTAATATTCACTTCCGTTTTTGTCCACCGCAAGCCATTCGGCATACTGATTTACGACCACCGTAACGTTTAATTGGTTGTAAAGTAGTAGGAAGATTCAAATCAGAATTAGCATTAATTCCATTAATAGGAATAGGCTTAGTAAGATTATCTTTACGTTGTTCAGCAATACGTTTAGCATTATGTTTAGTAAGTCCTTTTCCTACAGTTTGTCCTATTACATTTCCAGTTTGAGCAATTTCCGGACTTTCAGTTACAGCACTAACTATATTAGCAGCTCCACTAATAGCGCTGCCAATAATCTCTCCCACTCCACCAATAGCTTTTTTATTTCTATTTTTATATTTTTTATTTTTAGCAATACCGCCATATCTCATATATTGTTCCATAAAATTATCTTGGATTTCTTCTTGACCTTCAAGTCCAGCATTAAGAGCTTCAATACTCTTATAAGTTTCTTCGTTACGTTTAATTGCTTTTTGGCGAGCAGCTTCTCGTCTAGCAGCTCTTTTTCTTTTACGTGCTCCTATAATTCCTCCGGCTATACTAGTAGCCGCTCCAATAATAGCACCAATAAAAGCTTTTTTTCTAGGTTTATATTTATTATTTTTCATCATTAATGACATTCTATATTGTTTACGCTTATTCTTTTATCATTACTATAAAATATAAATCTTATAACAAAATATTTACCAACTACAAGTGCGTCATTAAGACGTTTAGTAGTTATAAATTTAGTATCAGGATGTAATTTACCATTACCTCTAATTATAGGATTTTTGGTATCTATATTAGCAATTTTATTCCTAAACCAATTGAATATCCAACTTCCATATTTATAATAAGGATGTTTATAATCTTTCATTGTCTTCTTTGGAATACTAATATCTATATAATCACTATAACAACAATTAGTATAAATAAGAAGTCTAAGCCCACTATAATTATCGTCAGTAGCTTTATTAACAGAATATGATATATAATTAAGTACTTTATCTATATTATCATTGTTAAACACAACATCAACAAAAGAACAAGGTTTTCCTTCAATAGTAAGTTCTGTTTTAAATATATTAGTATTATCATCAATAATATTAGTATAATCTCCAAATTTATCTAAATTAAATTTATCAACAGAAGATTCTATAATTTGATTATTAATAAAATAAGAATTATTCTTAGTATTAAAGCAATCATCATACCAATAACTATGAGTACTTAACCAATATTTACCATTAAAACTATAACTTATAGCAAAATGTTTAGTTTCATTATCAATTTTAGCTTTACCTAAACATATCATTCTTTCATTACGCTCATCTATAGCAAAGTTTATATCAATAATATCATGTTTAAATAAGTTCTTAAATCCAGGAGTAATTTCATCAAGATTATTTTCATCAAATCTATAAAGTTTATGTGCATCGCTATCATAAAAAATATAACCATAATTACTACAAACAAATTGATTAACTTTTTGTATACCAGCATATCCTCTAGTACTAGTAAACATTTCAACATAATCTATATCAAAAGCATCAGGAATTATAAGTTGTACATCTTTATCTTCTGTTCTCATACTTGAATCTCTATTGAATACAAACATAGAATGTTCGCAATGAGCAATAAGATAACCGCCAACTCCAATAATATTTATAATAGCTCCTTTATTTTCAGTTATAATTTTATATTGTTCCGGTCTAAATTTTCTCCATTTATTTTCTACGGACTCATTAGTTATAATATCACTACGACGAATAACTTTATCATAATAATCTATGAAATTAGCATAATAGTCTTTATCAAAATTAGAAATAAGTTTATCAGCATAATCATAAAAATTAGGTTTAAGTTCATATATATCATTAAGCATAGTATAATATACATGAGTAACTAATTCTGTATATATATGAGCAGTATCAGAATCAGTACCTTTAAAACCATAATATTTAGATATAGGTTTAGATTTAATATTCTTAGCAAAAGTAGGATATAAAGAATAACTATTCATTCTTACTCCAACAGTAGGACAATGTAAAAACTTAGAAGTACTATAATCCCCTTTAGGGAAATCTTCTGTATATACTCTTCCATCGTTTGTTTTAGCAGAAGGATGAACTTCATCATAATTAACTCCCCAATAGTTCATATCAAACACTTGATTACTTACCTTATAATAATCATAGTTATAATTATATCCTTCATAACCATATTCATATTTTTTATTAGGTTCATAATCTACATATTTAATATATCCAAGACTGATAAGTTCTTTATTCTTTCTTAGGTATATATTATCTACTATATTAAGTAATAATCCGAAAGTTAATTGTTTTTTCCATTGATTTATAGTATTATATAACCTAATAGCGTTAGTAGTATTTACAGCTAAAATTCCTTGTCTACCTCTATTATTAGATAAATCATTAGGAGCATATACATTTATAGATTTTATAGAAGATATATAATTAGTTCCAACAGCACGACCATTTCCTGTATCAGTACTATAATAAGAATCATTAAATATTTCATTCCAATTAGTATTAAAGTCTTCTTGTTTTTCTATAAACAATATATTGCCAGATACTTTCTTTACTAAGTCAAATTCGGGATAATAAAGTCTTACTTCACTAATATCCTGCTTATAACCGCCAGCATTAGCATTAAGTCCTCCTGTTAAAGGAGTTACTATACATTCGCCTGTAAGTATAGGTTCTGATTTTTCATAACTTATAAAATAACCTACAAACTCTTCGTACATAGGTATATTATCAAACACAAATTTAAATCCTTTATTATATTGCGTAGTAATATAATTGCCTAAAATGCTACCTCTAAATAGTTTATCTCCGTTAGTATTTTTGTATAAAGCAATACCATTATTGTTATATTCGGGAAATACATTACAAAATCTAACATCAGCCACATCATCAAATACTCTAACAACAGGATGAGCGTCAGTAGTATCTATTGTAGTATACTTAGTAAGCAATTCTGTATATCTTTTCTTTACATCAGCAATTTTAGTATCTTCATTAACTTCATAATTAAGGTTTATAGTAGTTCCATTATTATTAGCTGTTCCTAATTTAATAGTCTTATTATATGTCATATTATTGGATATACGAATACCGTCTGTATAAGAACCATTAGGATAAACATAATGTATAAATAGGTTATAAACAGCATTATTAATAGCCTGCTTAGTAATATCCCCATAGAAATTTAATTCTTCACCTCCACCACTACTATCATTTACTTCATTTATAGGAGCGTTATAAACAGGATATGTGACATCTGTCGAAGGTTGTGTAGTATCCTTAGCATTTACTCTGATATTAAATTTTTCATCAGTATAAGGTAATAAAACTTCTACACTCATTAAATTATTAGCATCTATAACTTTTAATAAATAAGCAGCGTAATTATCAGTATTATTAATTCTTATAGTTTTATTTTTTACAAAACTTATATATAATTGTCCTACTTGTCCTTCATCAAAAACTGGGTCTGACCAACTTCCTGCACTAATTCTATAAGTAGAACCATCATCTGTTTTTCTATCATAAGTATTATTAAACCAGTCTTTAAAAGGAATCATTATAGCAAAATCTTTATCTACTTTTATAACATTATCTTCAGTTACTCTATTTCTAAAACCTACTACTTTAGGTTTTACATCAATAATGCTAAATTTATCAGAAGAACCATGATGATAAATAGATAAATTATAAGAAAGATTAGGGTCAAAATCGTTTTCATTTGGTTCTCTATCTTCTGTCCATTCATAACTAGTTTCAAAACTCTTATCAAAATCTTCTACTGTTTTATTATAGTTAGGTATAGTAACAGGAAGGATACTAATAAGTTGATTAACGTTAAAAGTAAATTGTTCTCCACTAGTTTGTATAATAGTTATTTCATCGTCTATATAAGCATATTCTGTGCCTTGACTATAACTTTGTTGATTCACAGCTGTAGCACAAAGTTGTAAACGTTTTAAGCTACAATTATACATAACTTTTACAGAAGACTTTAAAGATGCAGCATTAGAATAAGAATCCAAATATATAGCATCTTTATTAGTTGGCTCAGCAGCTCCATTTTTAAGTGTATATTGATACTTATATTTTCTAGTAGAACCAGGATACTTAGCTTCTAAATATTTATCTATAAAGAAATTAGTATAATAAAGAAATAAATAAGATTTTGATACATAAGTATAATCAAGTCTATATCCATTTACAGAACCTGAAATACTAGATTCAACTAATCTAAATATTCCATTATATACAGTTTTAATAGTACCTCCATATATATTATTAAATTCCGTAGTAAGATATATACGTAAATTTTTAGCTATATCTGGATATTTATTAGCTTCAGTAAATTTAATATTAGGTTCACAAAACCATGATTGAGATACTTCATTGTCTCCTGGTTCAACTTTATAAAGTTCTTCTATAATAAAATCGTTTGAAGTATATACTTTTCCGGCAAGTTTAAAATTATCTTTTCCTAAACTTCCATGACTATACGAAAATTTAGATATTATACCATTATCGCTATTTTGTACAATAAGATAATAAGCATCACGGTATTCTTCAGTCATATAAGGTATTCCTTTTACTTCTTCATCAATATCATATAAAATAGAATTAAATATTATATTAATATCGAACATTAATTGTCCTTTACCAAGAGTTCCTGTGGATACGGTATCATCGCTATAAAACCATTTAGTGACTTCTTTGTAACTTCCGTCACTTAAATATATTTTAGCTCTTAATTTAATTACATATTTAGAACCAAATAAAACTTCTGTTACTAATTGACTATCACCTACAGGAGCATAAGTACTAGCTATGCTACTTCGTTTATTAATATTATTTCTTACTAATAAAGGAGACGGTTCATTCTTTAAAGGAACAGCCCTTACTACTATATTACTAACATCTATTTTACTTACAATAGTATTAGGATTTTCTTCTTTATAATTAGCAATATATAATCTATTATTATAGTTACATAGAGTTTTTACATTATAAACATTAAAAAATGTACTAGTTAAATCGTCTAATGTAAAATCTCCACTAGTATCAGTATTACTTATAGTAACTCTTTTATTTTTTATACCATAATCATTAGTATTAAATATTTTTATTTCACTAGAAGTAGTATTAACTATATATCCTATTTGATAATGAGTATAAGATAATGTTTTATCATTTATATCGATACCTAATATAATATTCTTACTTATTTTTTCAACATCATTATTAACATTATCCGTAATAGTATAATTACGAGGACTAAATCCTAATCCGTCTCCGTCATTAACATTGTAAACATATCGTTCTATTGACATCTGGCTGTCCAAACTGGACGGTATAGGCGTTATCCGGGCAGCACACAATCTCGATTTCCGGAACGACCGGGAGCCGGCGTATATCATCACTTCCCCGGTGTCTAACCAGAATATGTTCATTCAGGCGGCGGGCGCAGGCGCACAGCTCTGCCTTATCAAGCCCATACGACCGGACAGCCTGTCGGAGCACGTTGAGGAGTTGCTGCGGAACCGGAACAGTGCTCCGAGCGGAACAAACGGCGATCTTCCGGTCATGGCAGTTGCATCGGGTAACGATATCGAGACGCAGGTAACGCAGATCATACACCAGATCGGCGTACCGGCGCACATCAAAGGCTACCAGTACCTCCGAACCGCCATTCTGCTGACGATCAAGGATTCGGATGTCATCAATTCAGTAACGAAGGTACTGTACCCCTCTGTTGCCAAGAAGTACGCCACGACCACTTCGCGCGTGGAACGCGCCATCCGTCATGCTATTGAAGTGGCGTGGGATCGGGGTGATGTGGATACGCTCAACGCTTACTTTGGCTATACCATCCAGAACAGCCGCGGAAAACCGACCAACTCGGAATTCATTGCCATGATCGCCGATAACCTGCGGCTGCGATACAAGCTGTACCAGTAACAATCGCTCCTCGCACGGCGCGCCGCCGGAGCCGGCTCTTCTTCCCGGCTCCAGCGACACGCCATTACTATTTTGAAAAAGATATTGATTTTTTCCGGATATGTGCTATACTAATCCAAGTCGCGCGGGAGTCGCGGGCACGGAGAGGTATCGAAGTGGTCATAACGGGGCTGACTCGAAATCGTGTGATTAGTCCCCAAAAGTGAATATTTATACATGGAAGCGTATCGAAGTGGTTGTAACGAGCTGCACTCGAAATGCAGTTGTCCGCAAGGGCACGTGGGTTCGAATCCCACCGCTTCCGCCATCAAAGCCTTGAAAACTCTATGTTTTCAAGGCTTTTTCTTTTGTTCGGGCGGCATCTATTTTGGGGAAAACAATTCAAATGGTGCCCTTGGTGCCCCGCTTTGTGGTGCCCGGCTCATTCCACATCATACACACTATACAAGAAAGATGTATACTGTGGTGCCCCAATGGTGCCCGGAACTGCTAAAAAGCTATGAAAAGTAGCGCGGAGCTATAAAAAGATATTGCCGTTATAGCTCCATTTCGCTGCTTTTCTTTTTCGTTTTCTTCGATGTTTCTTGCCCTGCTTCTTTTCCTGTAACGGTTGTTTTCGGTTGCAGTGCTTTATGATAGGTTTGCAGTACGCTTTGTTTTCTTTCAAGCCGCACATCAACATACTGTGCCGTTACCGCTTCAAGGTTTGTGGAAATACCAAGGGATATGCCAATGCCCTTTAATGTATGCCCCAA
>ENA-USUJ01000387-USUJ01000387.1-human-gut-metagenome-genome-assembly--contig:-NODE-387-length-38848-cov-10.381780_pt1 | contig 38848 bp, 36 predicted proteins | sample MGYA00250061_ERZ773398 | MGnify/ENA primary metagenome ERZ773398 (study PRJEB29103, sample SAMN06111992) | human gut metagenome | biome: human gut; feature: ankylosing spondylitis patient; material... | reverse complement strand
GCGATGACGTTGTGCTTGACGACAAGTCCCAAGAAAGCGACGCTCCTGCAAGCGACGATCATCAACAAGAATAATGGGAGTTTGGTTTCGTTTGGAATTTTTATTTTGCTTTCAATCTTAGCATTTTTTTCGGTTTATATCTATTTTTCAAAAACTTCGAATTTTGATAAATCCAAACTTGATGTTTCAAGTTTTAACATAACGCTCTTTGACGACAAAGAAAATTTGATAAAAGAAGACAATTTAATCAATCACAAATCAATCAAACTTTCTTCGCTTCCGCCTCATGTTTATGAGTGTTTTGTCGCGACCGAAGACAAAAATTTTTACAAACACAAAGGTCTTGACTACAAACGCATGGTCAAAGCAACACTTGTTAATTTGAAAAGTTTTAGTTTCAAGCAAGGAGCTTCAACCATAAGTCAACAATTAATCAAAAACACTCACCTGACAAACGAAAAAACTTTGACGCGAAAATTTCGTGAAATTGCATTAACCAAACAAATGGAAAAAGAACTTTCAAAAGACGAAATTCTTGAATGTTATCTCAATTGCATATATTTTGGAAACAACTGCTATGGAATTGAAAGTGCTGCAAATTTTTATTTTTCAAAAAGTGCAAAAAATCTCACTCCGAGTGAAAGTGCAATGCTTGCAGGAGTGATTTCTGCTCCGTCAAAATTTAATCCAATCACAAGAGCCGAGAATTGCAAGAAAAAAAGGAATATTGTGCTTGAAAATCTGTGTAATTATGGAACAATTTCCCCTTCAACACTTCAAGAAGAAAAAGAAAAGCCAATAACCCTCAACATAACAAAATCGGACGAAAGCAAGATAAATTCATATAGCCAAATGGCAATTGATGAAAGTCAAAGAATTTTGGGTTTATCAGCCAAAAAAATTGGTCTTTTGGGCTATCAAATTCACACTTATCAAAACCCAAAAGAACAGTTAGAATTGAACAGAATAATATCGTCTTGCAAACCGCTTGCAAATGATTGTGAAATCAGTGCAATAAACATTGATGCAAAATCTGGTGCAATTTCTTCGTATTGTGGAACAGGAAATTTGAAATTGTCACAAATCAAGCGTCAACCAGGTTCGGCAATAAAACCTGTTTTGGTCTATGCTCCTGCCCTTGAAGAGAATAAAATTTTCCCTTGTTCAATCGTTGAAGACGCACCAATAAATATAAATGGTTATTCGCCAAACAATGCCTCAAAATCTTATATGGGGAACGTTTCGGTTCGCACTGCTCTCAACAACTCACTCAACACAGTTGCAGTCAAAGTTTTGAGTTATGTTGGGATTGACAATGCAAAATATTATGCAAAAAAATGTGGCATTGAGTTTGACGAAAGTGACAACAACTATGCATTGGCTCTTGGTGGTTTTAAGCATGGAACAACGCTTGAAGAATTGACAAATGCGTATCTTCCTCTTGCAAATCAAGGCAAATTTGTAAAGTCAACTTGTGTTAAATATATAACCGATAACAAGGGAAAAATTGTTTATCATCACACACCCGCACAAACTTTTGTTTTTCGCGACGACACGGCATATCTTGTGACCGACATGCTAAAAGGTTGCGTAAATTTTGGAACGAGCAAAAAACTATCCACTCTCGGTTTTGAAATCGCTGGAAAAACTGGAACTGTTGGAACAAAGTCTGGAAACACTGACGGTTATAGCATTTCATACACATCTGACAAACTCACAGGAGTTTGGGTTGGAAGTCTTGACAACAAGCCCAAAAAAGACCTTTCTGGAAGCAAGTTGCCAACAACAATTGCAAGACAAATATATGAAAATGTTGTGACTCAAAAACCAAAAGATTTTTCACGCCCAAATTCTGTTGAAGAAGTTGAGATTGATCTTTTGGCGCTAAAAGAAAACAACTTGATTCAAAAAGCAAACACCTTCACTCCCGAACGCTATAAGGTTAAAGAAATATTTTCAAAATTTAATCTTCCAAATCAAGTGTCCGAAAATTTTGTCAAACTTGATGCTCCAAGAATTGAAACTACAACGAAAGACGGAAAAAAAGTCATAACATTTGACGCAAAAGATTATGTTGAATATGAACTATTTAATGAAAAAGACGGAAAAACCGCTTTGGTCTTCACTTGTTCAAACACAAGCGGAACTCAAGAATATGTTGTCAAATCCACAAAAGACAAATTTCAGTCTTTCTATCTCGTTGCCAAAATAAAAAATTTTGCTGACAACGTTGAAGTTATCAGCAACAAGAGTAATGTTATAAAATTTTGCTTTTTTCAAGACGAAAAGGCACAAAAAATTAATGACGACAGATGGTATATCTAGTCTTCTCCGCCAACTTCCAAAAGGTCAGCATTTTGCATTTTCTCACGAATTGCCTTTTCAAGTTCAGCATAAACCTCGGGATTTTTCTTGAGATAGTCTTTTGCATTTTCTTTTCCTTGACCAATTTTTTCATCATGATAAGAGAACCATGAGCCTGTTTTTTGAATAAGGTCAAATTGAAGTGCCAAATCAAGAAGACAGCCTTCTCTTGAAATTCCTTCGCCATAAACAATGTCAAATTCAGCAACGCGGAAAGGTGGAGCAAGTTTGTTTTTAACAACTTTGACTTTTGTTCTGTTTCCAACGATGTTTGCCCCATCTTTGATTGTGTCAACCTTTCTGACATCAAGACGAATGCTTGAATAGAATTTCAAAGCTTTTCCACCAGGTGTGACTTCTGGATTTCCGAACATAACACCAACCTTTTCACGGAGTTGGTTAATAAAGATAACAGAAGTTTTGCTCTTATTTACAATTGCAGTGAGTTTGCGAAGTGCTTGGCTCATAAGTCTTGCTTGAAGTCCAACATGGTTATCACCCATTTCGCCATCAATTTCCGCTTTTGGAGTGAGTGCAGCAACAGAGTCAACAACAACAATATCAACTGCCCCAGTTCTAACCATGGTTTCGCAGATGTCAAGTGCTTGTTCACCATTGTCAGGTTGAGAAACATAGAGTTCAGCACAATCAACACCAAGTTTTTGAGCATAGATTGGGTCGAGTGCATGTTCTGCATCAATAAAAGCAGCCGTTCCTCCCATTTTTTGTGCTTCTGCCAAAATATGCAAAGAAACTGTTGTTTTTCCAGAAGATTCCGGTCCATAAATTTCAATGATTCTTCCTCTTGGAATTCCCCCAATTCCGAGTGCATAATCAAGTGTTAAACACCCAGTTGGAATAACCTCGATTGGTTCAATTTTCTTTTCTCCAAGTTTCATGATTGCGCCCTTGCCAAATTGTTTTTCGATTTGCAAGATTGCAGCATCAAGAAGTTTTTTCTTATCGTCCATTTTTCACCTCAAATAAATTTAATTTTATTATACAGTTTTTTTATCAAAATGAAAATCATTTTGTCGTAGTTTTTTGATTAAATAAAATAAAGTTGACTTTGTTGTGCTATCAATGACTTCAGCGTAAGTTCCGCAAAATGTGTTTTTATAAACGTGTATTGCATTTTTGTCCCCAACTGCGACATACGACTTGCAAACTTCATTTTCAAAACTTCCAACAACTCCACAAACAATGTCAGAGCCTGTCTCATTGATAATGTTTGAAGACACTTCAAAAATTGTTTCAACACTGCTGTTTCCAAAGTTTTGGATTGTTGAAGTTTTTGCTGAAATTCTGTCGCAAATGTTTTTCGCATCTTGAAAAACATAAGTTGCCTTTATGTATTTTGAAAATTCGGGATATGCTGTCATGAGTGAATTCACAATGTTGCCATGAGTTATTGACTCGCCAAACGAAACACATAAATTGGCATTTGAAAGCAATTTAAACAATGTCTGCTCCATTGTTATTGCCTCTTCTGCATAAATATACTTGTTGAGTCGCGAAAACACTTTTCCAACATATTCATTAAAAGCAACCTGCTCTGATTTTGAACGAATAATAATTTCAGAGTCCAAGTTGTCGGAGTAAACATTGATTGAAATTTTATCTTTGTTTTTTATCAAGTCAGCAAGAACTTGTTTGATGTTTTGTTCGCTGAGGCCAAAAGTTTTAAAAGTTTGACATTGCTTGTATTGAGGTTGATTTTGAAGAACAAATGAGAGCATTTTGTCAAGATATGTTTCAAGTTCTTGTTCGCCGCTTGGCATAATCAAATAGAAATCGTTTTTGCTTGAAAGCACAACACATTGTATGTCACTATAAATATTTCCAACAACATATGCTCCTTCTGGAACAAATTGGCAGTCCGCACTTTCTTTTGGCATTGGAATGTTTTTTGAAGAATAACGAGATTGAATAACTGTTTTTGCAATGTTTGATATTGTCTTTTCAACGCCAGTTTTTTGACAAATTCCATTCAATATTTGCAGATAAGAATTTTGTGAATCAAGAAGATAGACAAACAGGTTTTGTCTGCCTTCAAACTTTGTTATATCGTCAAAATTTTCAGTGACATTGTTTGGAAGAATTTGAATTTCGTCAATTCGAAAACCTTTTGAGAACAAGCATTTGCTCACATATTGAATTGACTTGTTGCTTGTTCTCCCAAGCAATATTTTGTCAGAAAGACAATATATTCTTGCGTTCACTATTTAACCACCTTCCAGTTTTTAATCAAATAATTGAGCATTGAAACGATTGTCAGAAGAACTGCAATTCCAAGAAGCACCCAGTTGACGATTTCAAATACCGTCATGAACGTTGCATTTATTTCAATATTTGCCGTTTTGAAGAACGAAAGCAAGAATAATGCAGGAAGTGAAATGTCTTGAAAAATTGTTTTGAGTTTGCCCCACTTGTCTGCTGCCATAACAAAATTTTTGGTTGCAGCAATTTGTCTGAAAGCACTGATGATAAGCTCGCGACCAATAATTATGATTGCTGCAATAACTCCGTATGGTGCGGGAACTGTTCCATCACAACAAACAAGCAAAAGTGCTGACGCAACGAGAAGTTTGTCTGCAATTGGATCAAGAAATTTCCCCAAATCAGTGACTAGGTTATATTTTCTTGCAATCATTCCATCAACAAAATCAGTGCATGAAGCGATGACCAAAATGCCAAGTGCAATGATTTTGCTGTAAGGAATAAACGATGATGCCAAATAGAAAAAAATCATAAATGGAATCAAAATTATTCTGGTTAGTGTGATTTTGTTTGGTGTATTCATAACAATTCTCCTTTATATACTCCATTTTCGAAATCAACAATTCGAACTTTGTAAAAATTTCCAACAACGAGGTCGCTTGCTTCAATTATTGTGTCAAAATCAATGCCCACGCTGTTAAATTCATCTCTACCATAAAAATATCCGTAAACTTCGTCAAAGCCGTCAATAAGAATATTTTGGGTTTGTCCAATTTTACTCTTACAAAGTTCAGTTGATATTTTTTCTTGCAGTTTTTGAATATGTTTGAGTCGTCGTTTTTTGATGAATTCTGGCACTTGATTTTTCATGAAGCCTGCACTTGTTCTTTCTTCACGAGAATAAGCAAAGAAACCAACATTATCAAGTTTAAATTTCTTTATAAAATCGCAAAGATGTTTGAATTGAAGCCTTGTTTCTCCCGGGTATCCAATGATGAATGTGCTTCTTATTGCAACCTTTCTTTTGAGCGAACGAATTTTGTTGATGAGCTCAATAATTTGGGCACTTGTCGAACGCCTGTTCATGCTTTTTAGGATTTTGTCATCAATGTGTTGGAAAGGAATGTCAAGATATCCGCAAATTGTGTGATTTGTTTCAATCATATGTAGAAGTTCATCACTAATCATTTCGGGATAACAATAATGAAGTCTTATTCTTTCAATGGTTTTGATTTTGGAAAGTTTTTCAATCAGTTCGCAAAGTTTTGGTTCGCCATAGAGGTCAGTTCCATATCTCGTGGTGTCTTGTGCGACAATAATCAGTTCTTTGACTCCAAGCTTTGCCAAGTTTTCGGCTTCGGCAAGCAAGTCCTCCATTGAAGTTGAACGATATCTGCCACGAATGCGAGGAATTGTGCAATATGAGCAACAGTTGTTGCAGCCATCTGAAATTTTTAGATAAGCAAAATGAGGACTGTTTGAAAGCACACGAGAAATGTTTGCATTTTTGCCAATTTTTGGAGCAGACTCACCCACAAGTGAACAAATAATTTTTTCAATTTCGTTGTTCTCGGCAAGCTTTACAATTGCATCGATTTCTGGAATTGCTTCATGAAGTTCTTCGCTATAACGCTCTGCAAGGCAGCCTGAAACCACAATATTTTCCAGATTGTTTTTACCTTTTGAAGAAACAATTTCAAGAATGTTATCAATGGATTCTTTTCTTGCACTTGCAATAAAAGCACAAGTGTTGATCAAAATAATGTTTGCTTCCTGCAAATTGTCAACGAGTTCAAAACCCGCTGATTTAAGCCTAAACATCATTTTTTCGAGGTCCACCCTATTTTTGTCACAACCAAGACTAATAAATCCAATCTTTTTTGTCATTTGCAAAATTAATCCTTTTTAAATTTTTGTTCCCATTCTTCCATTGTCATATAAACGCTTCTTGGTTTGCTTCCGTCAGAAGGAGAAATGTATCCAGCAGTTTCCATTTGGTCAACAATTCTTGATGCTCTTGGATAGCCAATAAGAAGTTTTCTTTGAAGAATTGTGATTGATGCTTGTCCGTTCTCAATAACAAGTTTGAGTGCTTGAGGCAAGAGTTCGTCAAAGTCATTTTCGCGTTTTCCGTCAACGAGTTCAGAAATATTTGATTGTTTTGGAGCCGTGATGCTCATTTCAACATTTGCATCAAAGTCATAGTTGTTATTGTCTTTGATAAATTCCACATAATTATATACTTCTGTTCCAGTCATGAAGCAGCCTTGAATACGCTTTGGACATGGTGCATCAGAAGGAAGATAAAGCATATCTCCTTTACCCAAAAGTTTTTCAGCACCACCCTGATCAAGAATTGTTTTTGAATCGGCAAAACTTGTGAGCGCAAATGTAATTCTTGATGGGAAGTTCGCTTTAATCAGACCTGTTATGACATCAACAGATGGACGCTGTGTTGCAAGAACCATGTGAATTCCTGCTGCACGAGCCTTTTGTGCAAGACGCAACAAGTTTTCTTCGACCTCTTTCTTTGCCATAACCATGAGATCAGCAAGTTCATCAACAATGATAACAAGATATGGCATTTTTGGAACAGCACCAGATTTGACATCTTCACTGTCGTTGTATTCTCCAATGTTTCTGCAACGCGTGTCTTGAAGCATAACAAATCTTCTTTCCATTTCAGCAACAGCATATTTGAGCGCGTTAACAGCTTTGTCTGTTTCACTAATAACTTTTGGCATAACAAGATGTGGCAAGTCATTATACATTGTGAATTCAACTCTTTTTGGGTCAATAAGAATAAGTCTCAAATCGTCTGGTGAATTTCTCGAAATCAAACTCAAAATAATGGCATTAAGGCACACAGATTTACCAGAATTTGTCGCACCAGCAACGAGCAAGTGAGGCATTTTTGCAATATCGCAGACTTTGATTTCACCACTGATGTCTTTTCCAAGTGCAACTGTAAGTGGCGATTTGGCATTTTTAAATTCTGGTGCCATCATGATTTCTTTGAGACCAACTGTTGCAATTTTGTCGTTTGGAACTTCAATTCCAACCGCACTTCTTCCTGGAATTGGAGCTTCAATTCTAATTCCGCCGTTTGCAGCAAGCGTGAGAGCAATGTCATCGGAATGTGCAACAAGTTTTTTAACGCTAATTCCAACCGGCATTTCGAGTTCGAAACGAGTGACCGCTGGACCAATTGTGATTGCAATAACTTTTGCTGGGACATTAAAAGTTTCAAGAGCATATTCAAGCTGAACTTTTTTTGCAGTCATATCAGCATTAAGTTCGTTGAGATTCATTGACTCCGTTGTAAAAATCTCAATTGGTGGAGTTTTATAGAATGTGGATTTTTGCTTCATTGGTTTTATTGGCTCAACAACTTCTGGTGGTTGTTCTTGAGAAAGATTTGTTTCTTCAAAATTGTTTTCTTGTGGTTTTTCAAGGTTGACAAATCTTTCTCTGCGTCTTGAACCAGAGAGAGTTGAACTTGTTGCGTCAAGGTCAATTTTGTCCGGATTATTGATTGATTTGAGGACTTCGTCTTCCAAATTATTTATTATTTCTTCACTGTTTTGTGTTTCTTCGACTTCAAGTTTTGGTTCACTTTGTTTTGAGGTGCTTGATTGAAGCCTTTCTTCATAAAAGTTGTTTGGGTCTTGACGAATTATGTTTGTGTTGTTTGAAAAATCTGAAAAATCGTCATGAACAAAAAGTTCTTGTGTTGGCTTTTGTGATTGTATCACAACTTTTGGTTCTTGTTTGAGTTGTTGAAAATTGCTTGCAATCGTATTGCTGTTTTGTTCTGTGTTTTGAACATCTTTTCGATAATAACCCAAATCAATGTTAGTTGGCTTTGTCAAAAGATATTCACGTATGCTCATTTTTCCAGAATTAACTTTTTCAATGCTTGCTTCATCTCTTTTCATGATTGGAGGCTGTTTTTCAAAAACATTAGAACTTGATAAAACTGTTTTTTTGTTGATCAACCCCAATTTTTCTTTTGCAGAAAGATCAACTTTATTTTTTTCAATTTCTGCATCAAGAGTTATTTTTGGTTGTTCAGTTTCAGACATTCGCGCTGCCCTTCTTGATTTTTTTGTCGACATCAAAACTTCAACAGGAGCTTCATTTTTTTCAACGACTTTTGTGGGCTTTTTGTATTCATTATATTTTTTTGCGAATCTGAAATAATCAATAATCAAACCAATTGAAACAATCAACAATATTGCAAAAACAACGTATGCACCTGCTTCATACAACAAAAATCTGAATGGTGCGGTGATAAATCCAATCAAAAAGCCGCCAGCCGTGAGTTTGTGATTGTATGAATACGCAAGCCAATCCCCATAGTTTCCCGAAAAGTTATGCATCAAGGCAAGGTCAATGATTGCAAGCAAAGAAATTAATGCAAGAGAAATGCTGATTGCGTAGCGTTTGCTCATAACATATTTCTTGTTGTTGATAAGAGCAATTCCGACGATAAATAAAACGATAAAAATTGGGTATGCAAACAGTCCAAAAACTCCCATCAAAAATGATTTAAAAAATGAAATTAAATTCGTGAATAATGCAAGAAAAGCAAAAGAGCAAAAAACCACCAAAACAATTCCAATAATCTTTTTTAAATTTGGTTTTTGTTTTGGTTTCTCGGGTTTTTGTTCTTGATTAAAATTGTATTTAGCCAAAATTATTTTCCCTTTTATTTTTCTATTTAAGTTTAACATTAATTATAATATTTTTCAATAGAAATTAAAAAGGTTTTAAGTATTTTTTTGTCAGGTTGAAGTTTCAAGATTTTTTGACACAGTCACCAAATTCCAGCCGCCACGTTTGAGTGACACAATAATGTCTTCAAGCACTTCTGATGTTGCGAGAGTTGGGTGCATCAAAATCAAATCTCCTCCAGCAATATTTTGAGTTGCACGATTATAAATTAGAGTTGGGTTTTTATCTCTCCAATCAATCGTGTCCTTGCTCCACATAATTGTCTTATATCCAAGTGCGCCTGCAACCTTGAGGGTTGTTTGATTAAACGCTCCACTTGGCGGCATAAAGAGTTTTGTTTTTACTCCGCAAGTTTTTTCAATCACCTGTTCCGTCATTGAAATTTCTTCGCGGTTTCTTTCAGCCGAAATTTTGTCATGGTCTTTGTGAAAATAGCCATGATTGGCAATTTCATGCCCGTCTTCTTTTATTCGGTTCAGCATGCCATTCTCTTTTTGTGCCCACATTCCACCAACAAAAAATGTTGTTTTGATATCAAGTTTTTTGAGAGTTGTAAGCATTTTATCAAGATATTCCGTTCCCCAATAGACATTAATCATGAGAGTGACGTTATTTGAGTTTTTATCTCCACAATAAATTGGCACAAGCTTGTTTGTGCTTGAAAACACACTTGCACTGCCTGATAAAAAAGTCAATCCAATCAAAACTGCAAATGAAATGCATATAAAAATGTTTGAATAAACATGACGAAATTTCTTTAAACTTTTCATGTTTTAACATATGCAAAGATGCTTCAAAAAAGAATATGCGGCAGTGTTTTCAAACAAAAAAGACCATAACACTATGGTCTTTTTTATGCTTTTAATTAAAGTTTTTTGATGAGTTTGAGGTCAACTCTTCCTTTGTCGTCAACTTTGATTACTTCAACTTCAACTGCGTCGCCAACTTTAACAACATCTTCAACTTTTGCAACGCGTTCAGAAGAAAGTTTTGAAATGTGAATCATTCCGTCTTTTGTTGGTCCGAGTTCAACGAAAGCACCAAATTGCATGATTTTTACAACTTTTCCAGTGTAGTGCTCTTTGACTTTGAGGTCTTCTGTGATTGAAAGAATAATTTCTTTTGCGCGAGCAGCTTTTTCTTCGTCAGGAGTTGCAATAAATACTTTTCCTTCATCAGAAATATCAATTTTGACGCCAGTTTCGTCAATTATTTTGTTGATTGTTTTTCCGCCTGAACCAATAACCTCACCAATCTTTTCAGGGTCGATTGAGAATGTTATGATTTTTGGAGCATATTTTGAAAGATGTGCACGTGGCTCAGGGATAACTGCAAGCATCTTTTCCATGATTTCCATTCTGCCCTTTCTTGCTTGTTCAAGAGCGGTTGTGAGGATTTGTTTGTCAATTCCTTTGATTTTGATATCCATTTGAATTGCTGTGATTCCTCTTTCTGTTCCAGCAACTTTGAAGTCCATGTCGCCAAGGAAATCTTCAAGTCCTTGAATGTCTGAAAGAATTGCAACTCTGTGATTTTCATCATCTTTGATAAGTCCCATTGCAATTCCTGCAACTGGAGATGAGATTGGAACGCCTGCGTCCATGAGTGCAAGGGTTGAACCACAAACTGAAGCCATTGATGATGAACCATTTGAAGAAAGAACTTCAGAAACCAAACGGAGTGCATATGGGAATTCTTCTTCACTTGGAATAACTGGTTCAAGTGCGCGTTCAGCAAGTGCGCCGTGTCCGATTTCACGTCTGCCTGGGGTTTTGAGAGGTTTTGCTTCCCCTGTTGCATATCCTGGCATGTTATATTGGTGCATATAGCGTTTTACTTCTTCTTCGGCGTTAAGACCGTCAATAATTTGACCATCACCAAGTGTTCCGAGTGTGAGTGTTGTTAGAACTTGTGTTTGTCCACGTGTGAAAACACCTGTTCCATGAACTCTTGGAAGAACACCCACATCGCACCAGATTGGACGAATTTCAGTGAGTTTTCTTCCGTCTGGACGAACGCTGTCATTGAGTATTCTGTTTCTAACTTTTTGTTTTGTCATTTTGTAGAGAACATCGCCAATTTGTCTTTGAGAATCAGGATAAATATCTGCAAAATGTGCTTGAACGTCTGCTTCAACTGCGTCTTGGTTTTCTTGACGAGTGTGACGGTCAAAAGTGTCAAGTGCTTTTGAAAGCATGTCATCAGCGTATTCTTTTACATCATGTTCCAAATCTTCTGGAATAACATAATAGTTGATTTCAGTGTTAAGTGGTTTGCCAATTTTTGATTTCATATCAAGAATGAAAGCAACTTGTTTCTTGATTTCTTCATGTGCAAACATGATGGCGTCAAGCATTTCTTGTTCACTGACTTGTTTTGCGCCTGCTTCAACCATGAGGATTGCCTCATTTGTTCCTGAAACAGTGAGGTGCATTCTTGATTTTTCTCTTTCTTCTTCTGTTGGGTTGATGATATATTTGCCGTCAACCATTGCAACAAGACATGAGCCTGTTGGACCTTGGAATGGAATGTCTGAAATGCTGAGTGCGATTGATGAACCGAGCATTGCGATTGGTTCTGGTGCAACATCAGGGTCAACAGAAAGTGCTGTTGCAATCACTGTGACATCATTAAAGAATCCTTTTGGGAAAAGAGGACGAAGAGGTCTGTCAATAAGACGAGATGTCAAAATTGCCTTGTCACTTGGTCTTCCTTCGCGTTTTTTGAATCCACCAGGAATTTTTCCTACTGAATACATTTTTTCTTCAAAGTCGACACTAAGTGGGAAAAAGTCGATGCCTGGACGAGGTTCTTTGCTCATTGTGACGTTAACCATAACAACAGTTTCGCCGCAACGAACAACACAAGAGCCGTTTGCTTGTTCAGCAAACTTGCCAGTTTCAACAATAACCTTTTTTCCGCCAATTTCGGTTTCGAAGATTGTTGCTTGTTTGTTACTCATAAAAATCTCCTTCTTTTTTTCATAAAAATTGGAGCGGACGTCTGCCCTCTCCAAATTTTGTTATCTGATGCCTAACTTCTTTTTAAGTTCACGGTATCCATTGATATCTTTGCTTTCAAGATATTTGAGCAAGCCTTTTCTTTGACCAACAAGTTGCAAAAGACCGCGACGTGAATGGTTGTCATTTGGGTTTGCTTTGAGGTGTTCAGTGAGATGATTGATTCTTTCTGTCAAAAGAGCGATTTGAACTTCTGCTGAACCAGTGTCATTTTCTGATTTCTTGTAAGCATCAATGATTTCTTTTTTTGTTTGCATAACTTTTCCTCCTTATTAATTTACGCCAAAAACAAAGTTGACCGTCAGAGGACTCTCGAATCCCTTTGTTTAAGGACTTTGCAAGTATAGCACAGCACAAAAAGATTGTAAAGATAATTTTGCTAATTAAACAAATTATTTTTTCTTTCAATCATTTCATCAATACGGTTGATATAATCATCAATATTTTTGACATTTGCGGCACGCTCAATTCGGTTCTCAAGGTTATAAATTCGCTTTGAAATTGCCCCCGCCCCACATGCAAGAACAGAGCAACTTTCTTCCATTGTGTCGATGTTAAACAAACAAATTGTGTTTGGTTGGGCATAACCAATGTTTTCCAAATTGTTTATCATGGATTTTTGGCGATACATATAGTATGGGACATATCCATTTTCACACATTTTTTTGTAGCCATAATCCACCATTTTTTCAATGTCTGCGTCAAAATGATTTGTTTCGTTTTGAGTTTTGAGCATTGCCCCATTTTTGAGTGCCAAAGTGTGGATTGTGATGTTTTGTGGAGCAAGTTCAATAGTTGAGTCAATTGTTTTTTTGAAGTGAGCAAACTTTTCTCCTGGAAGCCCTGCAATCAAATCCATATTAATGACAAAATCATAACCCAAAGCAAGTGCATATGCGGAAATTATATCCTTTGTTGTGTGTCCGCGCCCAATTTGTTTCAAAGTTTTGTCGTTAAATGATTGAGGATTTATGCAAATTCGTGTGACGCCGTGAGCTTTTAGAACATCAAGTTTTTCTTTTGTTATTGTGTCGGGGCGCCCGCACTCAACCGTAAACTCCGTGACTGGATAACAAAGTTCGTCAAGTATTTTTGACAAGTATTCTGCTGGCAAAGTTGTTGGTGTTCCCCCGCCAATATAAATTGTGCGCACAACCAAAGCGCGGCGAAAAATGAGTTTTTTCATTTCGCGAATTTCTTTTATAAGGCAATCAACAAATTGAGGAATCTGCTTTTCAACACGTGAATATTCAGATGAAATAAACGAGCAATATTGACATCTCGTTGGGCAAAACGGAATGTTGATATAAATATCAATCAAATTGTCGTTTTTTATTATGCATCTCTGATTTTTTATCGTTTTTGCAACAATATCAGCTTTTTTCTCACTCACATAAAAGGATTTCATCAGTGTTTCTTTAATCAAATGTTCTGGCACACCATCTTCAATGAGTTCGTGAGCAAGTCTTGTTGGTCTGATTCCCGTGAGAGTGCCCCATGGCATGGTTTTGTTTTGCCACTTTGAAAGCGCAAGATACACTGCACATTTTGCATTTCGCTTAAGTAGTTTTGTTTCATAAAGTTTGGTACATTTTGGTGGAAGGTCAAAAGAAACTTCTTCTTTTGCAACTACTTCTTTTCCAACTTTAATCACGCAGGTGTCGGTCATTTTTTCAAAAGAATTCGAAAAGTGTTCAATTGTCACATCGTCATTTTCAAACTGCTCGGTTGGAAAGAAAAGACGAATTTCGTCTTTGAGGTCATTATCAAATTGTGGTCTTGTTGTTATTAATTTCATTTTTGTCCTCTTGTCGTTTTGTATAGAAGTTGCATTTGGTTGTATATGGTTGAATTTTCAAGACGTGATTTCACATTGTTGACAACATAAGAAAAACCGCATTCAGTTTTTTGCTTGCTCAAAATTCCAAGTTCTTCAAACACCAAAACAACAAAGTGAAGTTGATTGAAAGATATTTTCTTTTTCAAATATTTTTGAACTGCTTGAAGATATTTTTGAACGCTTACGAACTCAGTTTTTTCGAGGCTTTTTATCGCTCCATATACTTCAGCAAATCTTTCTCTTGAAAACTCCACTCTATCCAAGAAGTTGGTGCGGAATTTTGCTTCTGCTGGTGCATAAATTGTTGCGTTTTCGATGTTCAAAAAGTTTGACGAAATCAAACTGTCAAGGAAAATAATTTTGTTGTAGTTGCAAAAACATTCAGTTGAGTTTGGAGCAAGAATAATTGAGTTAAATCCTCCATTGTTTTCCATATCAAAAAGATAGAATTGCTCAATCATATTTGTTTCGTAATTTGTGAAAAAATCAACATATGTTTTGAGATTATAACAAACAAAAAGTGTGCCGAAAGCTGTGCTTGACGAGTCAAGAACGAGAGAAGCGAGTTCCCTTTCTTTGTAGTAGTTTATTGGAGGGATTTTCTCGGCAAATCCGGCAAATTGATTCATTGGTGAAGCGGAAACATATTGCTCAATTTGATTTGTTGGCAAGTCATTAAAGTCAAAATATTTAATCAAACCTTTGAACTCTTTTTTTGAAAACGATTGTTGAAATTCAAACACAACGCCATAGTCTTTTGCAAAGTTAATATAGTCGATTTTATCAATGTAATTGAAGCAAATAAGTTTGAGGTTTTTATAGCAGAAATTTGCGTGGTTTTTGAAGTTTTTGAGTGGTTGGATTGTCAAATTTTTTGCACTAATTTTGAAATATGGCTTTGGATTTGAGCAACCAAATGGCTCCAACAAGTCAAGTTGTTTGATGAAATTGTCGTTGATGTCTTCTTCACACAAATCCAAGTCGTAATAGTTGATTGAGTTAAAGATTTTGTCATTAACATTTTGGTCAATAAACTCTTTCACACGCTCTTTGAATTCGCCGAAATTTTCTTTTTTGAGACTCAGCCCTGCTGCCATTGAATGACCACCAAAAGTCGTCAACAAATCGCCACTACTGAGCAAAATGTCGTGGATATTGATGTCGTCAATGCTTCGGCCTGAACCTTTTAGCACTCCATCGCTTTCGGCAAATAAAAATGCTGGTCTATGGAACTTGTCAACAAGTCTTGCGGCAATAATTCCAAGAATTCCGCTATCCCAGCTGTCTGACGAAAGAATGATACATTTTAGATCACACATTTTTTTGTCTTTAAGCATATTCAAACAATCGTCATACATTTGGCTGCAAAGTTGTTGTCTTCTCTTGTTGTGGTCGTTGATTTTTTCAAGAATTGTCTTGATTTTTTCACTGTCTTTTTCAAGGTAAAGTTTGAGGCTGTCGTTTGCTTCACCCATTCTTCCACTTGCATTGAGTTTTGGTGAAACTTTGAAAGAAATGTCTGTTGAATTTGCATCATTAACATCAATTTTATTCTCTTTGAAAATCGCTTTCAAACCTTTTGGCAAAGCGTTCATGCATTTTAATCCAAAGTGAACGATTGCTCTGTTTTCGTCAGTCAATGGAACAATGTCCGCAATTGTTGCAACCGCACAGATTGCCAAGAGTTCATCATCGCATTTATCTTCAAGAATTGCCTGTGCAATCTTGTATGCAACACCTGCCCCGCAGAGCCCAGAAAAAGGATATGCTTGATTTGGGATTTTTGGATTTATGCAAATCGCGTTCGGGGTTCTTTCGTCAAGTTCGTGGTGGTCAGTGACAATAATATCAATGCCAAGTGATTTGATATGTTCAATTTCTTTGAAGCAAGTGATGCCACAGTCAACTGTGATAATCAAATTTGGATGAAACATATTTATGACTTTGTTTGCTGAATCGATTGTAAGTCCATAACCATCAATAAATCTGTTTGGAAGGTAATAGTTGACATCAATTCCAAACTTTTTGAACATCTTGATCATGATTGCAGTTGCACTTATTCCATCAACATCATAATCGCCAAAAATGAGTATTCTTTCATGATTACGAATTGCTTTTTTTATTCTCTCAACTCCTTCTTTCATGCCAGAAAGCAAGTATGGGTCATGAAAGTCATTTGTTGTTGGGTTCAAGAATTTTTCGATAACCTCTTTTTCATACATTCCGCGTGAAAAAAGAAGTTCAATTATTTTTTTGTCCAAATTGAATAGTTTTGCATATTCACAAATTCGCGCCTCGTCATAGTGCGCGTTAAACTTTTTTTGTATTTTCATAATCAAATTATTTGCCTAAAGGCAACCCTTATGATTTCAGTTTAACAAATCATTTTGTTTTAGACAACAAAAAAATGCTTGTTGCCAAGCATTTTTTTAATTTTAATTTTCTGCAGGTTCGGTTGTTTCAACTTCGGGTTGAATTTCGGTTTCAACATCTTCTTGCACTTTTGGGTCTTTTTTGCCTTTTGTTTTGATGCCTTTGTTTTTCTTTGCACGTTCTCTATACATCAATGCCCAAAGGTTTGGCGAAAGGAACAATGAAGAATAAACACCTGACAGAAGTCCAATGATGATTGGAATGACAAATTCTCTGACTGAAGGAACACCAATAATTGCAAGAAGCAGAACTGCAACCAAAGTTGTTATTGTTGTGTTGAGAGTTCTTGCAAAGGACTGACTTACAGCCATATTTGCGAGTTCCTCATTTGATTTCCCTTTGTTTTCGTCGAGTTTTCTGAGTTCTCTAACTCTGTCAAAAATGATGATTGTGTTGTTGATTGAATAACCAATGATTGTGATGAGTGCTGCGATGAAAGTTGTGTTGATTTGAATTCTGCACATGAGGACTATTGAGCATGTGACCAAAACATCGCTGAACAATGCAACAATCGCGCTAAGTCCACTTGCAACTTCAAATCTAATTGCAATATAAATCAAGATAAGCACGATTGATGCCATGATTGCAATGAGTGCTTTGAGCAAAAGTTCACTGCTTGAAGTTGCACCAATTCTATCTGATGCTTGAACGTAATTTGCAAATCTATCATCATTTTTGTCCATTCCAAATTTTTCATATAGAGCAGGAATGATTTTGTCGTTGATGAGAACATTCATTTCTTTTTCGTCAGCACCGGCTTTGTCTTGAAAGCGAACTGAAACTGCTTGTCCCTGGTCATTTTCAACAATTTGGAATTGTGTTGCTTTGAGACCAAATTCATTGAGAACTTCTTCAATGTCAGCTTTGACTTGATTATAGTTGTTATCGTCTGAAATGTTTATTTCATTTGGAATGACATTAATAACTGTTCCACCTGTGAAGTCAATTCCAAGATTGAAACCGATTGTTGAAACAAGAATTACTCCAACAAGAATGATTGCAACTGGAATTAAAAGCCAAATCAATCTTCTTTTTGTGACATTGAGTTTTAAGCTGTGAAGTTTTTCGTCAAAAGAGGTTTTGTTTTTCTTAACCGAGTTCATTTACGTCTTTCCCCCTTTTTAAGTTAAGTCTTTTTGGATTTGTTGAATTGATGTTTAAATACCACTTAACAAATAGTCTTGTGAGAAGCAACGATGTCAACATTGAAAGAGCAATTCCAAGGAATAATGTCACAGCAAAACCTTTGACGGCTCCCGTTCCCAAAATATAGAGAACAACAGATGCGATAAGAGTTGTGACGTTTGAGTCAACAATGGCAAGCAGTGCCTTTTTGAAACCTGCTTGAACACAGTTCTGTATGCGTTTTCCTTGTCTATATTCGTCTTTTATTCTTTCAAATATAATAACGTTTGCGTCAACTGCCATTCCGAGACTGAGAATAATTCCAGCAATGCCAGGAAGAGTGAGTTGAACAAATGGAATTGCTTGCAAGAAGAACACCATCAAGATCAAATAGAAAACAAGTGAGAAACTTGCAATAATTCCAAAATCTCGGTAAACATAAATCATGAATGCAAAAATCAAAATCAAGCCAACAAAGCCCGCGATGACACTATATTTGAGAGCATCAGCACCAAGTGTTGCACTGACGGTTGAAGAAGAAAGAAGTGTGAGTTCGGTGTCAAATGTTCCACTCTTGATTTTGAGAGCATATTCTTTTGCTGCTTGTTCTGTGCTCATTGAGCCTGAAATAAATGTTTTTCCATCAGCAATAACTTCGCTAAAAGTTGGTGAAGAAAACGGCTCTTCGTCATCACCAAGGTAAATATAAATTGGTTTTTTTGCTTCGTGAAGTTCTTCACTGAGTTCTCTGAAGATTTTTGTGCCTTCTGCATTAAACTCAATTGAAACGCCCCATTCACCTGATTCTTTGTTATAACCACTTTCAACATTTTTGATGTGATCTCCAGTGATGTATGCTTTTGCATTCACATCTTTTTCTTTGCGAATTGCAAGTTTTGCAGGTGTGCCAAGAAGATCCAAAACTTCACCTGGATCTGAAACATCTGGAACCTCAACACGAATTCTGTTTGAACCCTCAGTTGTGACTGTGGCTTCTGAATATCCTTCACTTGTCAAGAGTTCTTGCAATCTCTCAATTGTCCCTGAAATTGCATCATCAAGAGAAACACCCTTTTTTGTGGTTTTTGCTTCATAAACCGCTTCCATGCCACCTTTTAGGTCAAGACCAAGGCTGATTGACTTTGCAAAACCTTGATAATCGTAATCGGTGAAAGGGATTGGAAATGAAAGCACGCAAAGCAAAATGCCGACAACTGCCAGCACTGCCATTGCGATAAAATTCCTTATTGAAATATTCTTTTTTCTTCTCATCAAAGAAAGCCCCTTTATTACGCTATGTCTAAAATTATAGGAAATAAAAAAAAATTAGTCAACAAATTATACAAATAAAATATTGACTAAAATTTTTTTTATAGACCGAGAGGCAAAAAATATTATTTTTGATTAAAAACTTTATCTTCTTTTCACATTAACTGCAATAATTCCACAAATTGCGCCCATAATTCCGCCGAACAAAAAGTCGTTTAATAGTGTTAAATTAAATACAAAATGACCGTCCAATGTTGAGAAAACAACAAACGCGAGAATTGTGTAAACAAGTCCAATGAGAAGTCCACCAACAAGCCCCATTTTGTCAACTTTTCTCATTGCAACAAACACGCCCACAAGCACACTGACGCCCTTTATGATTTGATTGATTGGTCTTATTGCCTTGTCTGAAATGCTTGCGAATTTAAGAATAAAAGCAAAAATTAATATTCCAACAAGTGAAATGCAAAGCGCAATGAGTGAACCTTTGATGATTGCGAGCAAAAAACTTCTATCTTTGTGTTCACGTGGTGCGGAAATTTTTCTTGATCTTCTCATGCTATCCTCCAAAATATTTACAATCTAAAATATGTTGGAGAATGAAATGTTATGACTATTTGTCCAAAATCTCTTTGATATGCAAAAGAAATGCACAAAAAAAAGATGGTTTTCGACCACCTTTTCTCAATTTATTGTTTTTTTGCTTTTGATTTTTTTGTTTTCTTTTCTTCAACAGGAGCAGTTTCTTCTTCTGCCTTTGTTTCAACAACTTCTGAAACGACTTCGGTTTTTTCTTCCTTCTGCTCAACAGGCTCAACTGGTTTTTCTTCAACCTTTGTTTCGACTGGTTTTTCTGGTTCATTTATTGCATAAACCGCGCGAATGTCATATGAAACATAACTTTTGTGTTTGTCGTTTCCTGTTTCGATTGTAACAACTTTTCCATCATCAGTTTGAACAATTTCGATGATTGTTCCATAAACACCAGAATAAGTTTTTACTTTGTCACCTTTTTTGAGATTGTTTGACATTGTTTCTGCGTTTTGTTGATATTTTTTGTTTCTGAAATAATATAAAACAAAAAGAACAACACAAAGAACAAGCAATATTCCTGGCAAAATCCAGTTTTCAGCACCAGCAAGTAATAAATTCATAATTTTTTTCTCCTTTTTCTTTACATCACGAAGAACATGATTATCATTATTAACACTATGATTAGAATTGGCATAGCAATATCAAAAAATGATGCACAAATCAGTCCTAGTGTTAGCATTATGCTCTCCTCCAATGCTTTGATTATAAATGATTATACCCAAAACTCCAAACATATTTTGTCAAATTTTGAAATTCTTTAGATATTCGTCACGGAAATCAAGCAATCTATCCTCCCAAATCGCCTGTTTGACTTGTTTTGTCAAATTATTAAGGAATTGAATGTTGTGAATTGATAGCAGTTGACCGCCCAATATTTCGCCAGCATTAATGAGATGACGGACATATGCACGAGTGTAGTGCTTGCAGCAATAGCAATCGCAATCTTCGTCAATAGGTCTGAAATCATCTTTATATATTGCGTTTCTAACAACAATTTTGCCATTCTTTGTGAAAGCAGTGCCGTTTCGAGCGATACGAGTTGGAAGAACGCAGTCCATCATATCAATTCCCCTTGCAAACCCTTCAATCAAACAATCTGGGCTTCCAACACCCATGAGATATCTAGGCATATTCTTTGGCATGAGTGGCATCAAATCGTCAAGCATCTCATACATGAGTTCTTTTGGCTCGCCAACCGAGAGTCCTCCAACTGCAATTCCGCAGCGAGCGTAAGGTGCAACCTCTTCCAGACTTTCATGGCGAAGGTTTTTATAGAAGTTGCCTTGAACAATTGGGAAAAGCATTTGGTTTTCATTTTTTTGAACAGCGTAGCAACGTTTGAGCCATGCGGTTGTGCGGTCTTTTGCTTTTCTTGCTTCGCGCTCTGTTGCCCCATATTTTGAACATTCATCAAATGCCATGATGATATCAGCACCCAAGTCATTTTGAATTTGCATATCACGTTCTGGCGTTATGAACAATTTTTCGCCAGAAAGATGTGAGTGAAACATAACTCCTTCATCTGATATCTTCCTTAGGTCAGAAAGTGAAAAAACTTGAAATCCACCGCTATCAGTGAGAATTGGCTTGTCCCAATTCATAAATTTGTGAAGTCCGCCAGCTTTTTTGACAATTTCTTCCCCTGGTCGCAAAAACAAATGATATGTGTTTGAAAGAATGATTTGTGCGCCAGTTGCTTTAACCATTTCTGGGGTCAACCCTTTGACTGTTGCTTGTGTTCCAACAGGCATGAAAACTGGCGTTTCAATATCGCCATGTGGTGTGTGAAAAACACCAATTCTTGCACCGCTTTGTTTGCAAATGTGCTTTATTTCATATGAAAAGTTGCTCATGTGTCCTCCTAGATGTATAGATTTGCATCGCCGAAACTAAAAAATCTATATTTTTCTTCGACTGCAATGTTATAAATTCTCAAAGTTTCTTCAATTCCCAAAAATGCACTAACAAGCATGATGAGAGTTGATTCGGGCAAGTGGAAATTTGTTATTAGTCCGTCAATAATTTTGAATTCATATCCAGGATAGATGAATATGTTTGTTTCAAAGTGCCCAGGTTTGATTTCTCCTTTTTTTGTCGCCGCACTTTCGAGTGTTCGAACGCTTGTTGTTCCGCATGCAATCACACGCCTGCCCTCACGCTTTGCAAGGTTGATTCTTTCTGCGGCATGTTCTGTCACTTCGCAATATTCTGTGTGCATTTCGTGGTTGAGAATATTGTCCTCTTTGACAGGTCTGAATGTTCCAAGTCCAACATGAAGCAAAACTTCAACAATTTCAACACCCTTGTCGCGAAGTTTTTGCAAAAGTTCTGGCGTGAAATGAAGCCCCGCTGTTGGAGCGGCGGACGACCCAACTTCTTTTGAATAAACAGTTTGATATCTTTCTTTATCTTTTAATTTTTCATGAATGTAATGTGGCAATGGCATTTGTCCAACTTCATACAAGCATTCTTCAAATGTGCCGACAAAGTCAAATTTGATAATACACTCTCCATATGTTTTTACTTCCAAAACAACACATGAAAGTTTGTCAGAAAACTTGACGACTGTGCCGCATGAAAGTCTTTTTGTTGGCTTTGCAACAACGCTCCATGTCGAAAGGTCAATTCTCTTTTGCAAAAGAATTTCAATTTTTGCTCCGGTCGATGTTTTGACACCATAAAGTCTTGCAGGCAAAACTCTTGTGTTGTTGACGACCAACACGTCACCTGCTTTAAAATAATCGACTATATCATGAAAAATTTTATGTTCAATTTTATGGCTATCTTTGTGATAAACCAAAAGACGAGAATTATCTCTTGGCTCAACTGGTGTTTGAGCAATTAACTCTTCGGGCAAATTATAAAAATAAGTGCTTTTTTTTGTTATATCTTCTTTTTTCATATTCTGCTAGTCGTAAAACAGACGACCGCTCCTTTTCTTATTGTTTTAATTTTTGTCAAAAACAAGAATTTTAATCTTTTGGCATAACTCGATCAAAATGTCGATATGCTGGTTCAAGTGCAATTCTTCCGCGTGGACTTCGTGCAATAAAACCAATTTGAATGAGGTATGGCTCATAAACATCTTCAATCGTCACAGCATCTTCGCCTGTTGATGCTGCGAGCGTTTCAAGTCCAACTGGTCCACCACCAAACTTATCAATGATGTTAAGCATGATGTTTCTATCAACTTGGTCGAGTCCAAGTTTGTCAACTTCAAGCATTTGAAGAGCTTTGTCTGCCACTGCTGTTGTAATCTCGCCCCCGCCCAAAACTTCGGCATAATCACGAACGCGTTTGAGCATTCTGTTTGCAATTCTTGGAGTGCCCCGAGAACGCTTTGCAATCTCTGTTGCCGCTTCATCTGAAATGTCAATTTTTAGAATTTTTGCAGAACGATTGACAATGGCTTTGAGTTCATCAACCGAATACATTTCAAGTCTGGCAATCACGCCAAATCTGTCACGAAGTGGACCAGTGAGCATCCCTGCTCTTGTTGTCGCACCAATCAAAGTAAAAGGTTGAATTTTGAGTCTCATATTTCTCGCCGATGGCCCTTTGCCAACAATAAAATCAAGTGCAAAGTCTTCCATCGCCGGATACAAAACTTCTTCAACCGATTTGTTCATTCTGTGGATTTCGTCAATAAACAAAACATCATTTTTGTTAAGGTTTGTAAGAATTGAAGCAAGGTCTGCTGCGTGTTCAATCGCGGGACCCGAAGTCACCTTAAACTGCGAGCCAAGTTCGTTTGCAATAATGTGTGATAATGTTGTTTTTCCAAGCCCAGGAGGACCATATAAAAGAACATGGTCAAGAGATTCTCCACGAGATTTAGCCGCTTGGATATAAATCCCAAGGCTGTTTTTTATTTTCTCCTGCCCAATATATTCGCTCATTCTTGTTGGACGCAAAGAGTTTTCAATCTCTGCATCGCTCATCGTTTTTGAACTTGTTATAAAACGATTTACATCTTCCATTAGTTCATACCTTTTAATGCTTTTGTAATCAAATCTTCAACACTATCATTTTCGTCTGCGACACTCTTTATGAGGTTTGTCGCATCGGTTTTGTTAAGTCCCAAATTCATCATTGTGACGACTGCTTCATCAAATGCTTTTGATGGTGTGAAATCAACCTTCTTTGCAGGTGTCACATCGTCAAGTCCCATGAGTTTGTCTTTGAGTTCAAGAACAATTCTTTCACTTGTTTTTTTGCCAACGCCTTTTATCTTTGAAATCGCACTCGTGTCTCCCGAAAGCATTGCCATCACAAGGTCATATGTGTTCATTCCTGAAAGGATTGTGAGTGCAAGTTTTGGACCAACGCCACTGACTGAAATGAGTTTTTCAAACATCGCTTTTTCTTGCAATGTTGAGAAGCCAACAAGTGACAAGCTGTCCTCACGAACCACAAGATATGTGTATACTTTCACATCTTCACCCACAACACCAAGTGTTTCATATGTTTGCGTTGAAATTGCGATGTCATATCCCATTCCATGACATTCAACAACAATTTGACCTTCGTCCTTAAATGCTAATTTTCCAGTTATATATGAAATCATTTTGTCCTCACATTCTGTTTATATTCAGTGCAGGATTGATTTGGCTGTGTGTTATTGCAACTGCCAAAGCATCGGCTGCATCATCTGGTTTTGGTGTCTTTTCAAGATTCAAAATCTTTTGAACCATGAATTGAATTTGTTTCTTTTCTGCCCTTCCAACACCTGTTATTGCTTGCTTGATTTGAAGCGGAGTATATTCAAAAATATTTCCGCAAAACATGGTGCAAGCAAGAACAATGACACCGCGTGCTTGTGCGACAGGAATTGCAGTTGTGTAATTTCGGAAAAAGAACAATTCTTCAATCGCGATTTCGTCTGGTTTATACTTTTCAATTATTGCTTTGAGGCTTTCAAAAATTATTGCAAGACGAGCGGGCATGGCCTCTTCTTTTGGAGTGTTGATAACACCATAGTCAACTGCTCGCAATCCGTCATCGGTGTCAATAATTCCATATCCCACAATTCCATATCCAGGGTCAATTCCCAAAATTCTCATATTTCTTCCTTTGTTTAATCTTCAAATTCAACTTCTGGCATATCAACATTATGGAAAACTTCTTGAACATCGTCAAGGTCGTCCATTTTGTCGAGCATTGTTTGGAAAGTTTTGAGTTTTTGTTCGTCCAAAACGACATAGTTTTGTGGAACAAGTCCGCTTTCAAATGAATCAACTTTGAAGCCTTCTTTTTCAAGACCTTCTTTGACTTTGACAGTGTCATTTGGGTCTGTGACAACAATCAAGCAATCAACATCTTCAACAACATCTGTTGCTCCAAGGTCAAGAGCAGTCATCATGAGTGCATCTTCATCAAGTCCTTCCTCACGCATAATATAGATTTGACCTTTGTTATCAAACATAAATGAAACGCAGTTTGTTGAACCCAAACTTCCGCCGTATTTATCGAACAAATGGCGAATATCTGCTGCCGTTCTGTTTTTGTTGTCCGTGAGGCATTTAACAATAACCGCACTTCCGCCAACGCCATAGCCTTCGTATGTGATTTCTTCATAGTTGATGTTGCCAAGTTCACCGCTTGCTTTCTTGATTGAACGCATGATTGTGTCGTTTGGCATGTTGCTCTGCTTTGCTTTTGCAATTGCATCTTTGAGTTTTGAGTTTGTTTCAGGGTCTGCTCCGCCCGCTTTTACGATAACGGCAATTTCACGACCGATTTTTGTGAAAATTTTGCCTTTTTGGGCATCAGTTTTTTCTTTTGTTCTTTTGATATTATTCCATTTTGAGTGTCCGCTCATTTTGTTCCTCCATATTCAATTTCAAACATTATAATGCTGCCGGAAACAGCGACATTAAGACTTTCAAGGCTCTTGTTCATTGGGATTTTTATTATGCTTTTGCAAATTTCAGCAATTTCGTCACAAACCCCTTGTCCTTCGTTTCCAAGAACAACACCAACATTTTTTAATGCCATTGCTTGATAAATGTTTGCGCCGTCCATGTCCGCCATAACCAAATTCAAGTTGTGTTCTTTTGCAAATTTCAAAAACTCGTCTTTTGTGAGCGAATAAATGTTTTCTTCAAATATTGCCCCCATTGAAGCGCGAATAACTTTTGTTGAAATTTTTGCAGAGTCAACAAGATAGATATCTTTGAAATTTGCTCCAAGTGCACTTCTGATTAGTGTTCCGACATTCCCAGGGTCTTGAACTCGGTCAAGAACCAAAAAATTCCCCTGTGGAGGTTTGAGTTCTTTGTAGATTGGGTCAATGAATCCAACCACCCCAGCATTTGTCTTTACATCTGAAAACAAATCAATGATGCTTTGGCTCGTGGTTATCACTCCACAAAACATATCCGCACACTTTTCAGTCGCAAAAATGTATTTTGGTTTAACGCCTTTGCTCATTGCGTCACCAATTAGTTTTGGTGTGTCAAGAATAATCAAAGACTTGTCCTTGACTTGTTTTTTTATGTCTAACACGAGTTGATTATTTCTTGACGATATTTCCATACATTTTAATATAACACAAAACAAAATGCTCTCCAAATTAAATGGAAAGCATTTTCAAAAAATTATAATGCTGATTTTGCGGTTGCAACGAGTGAAGCAAAAGCACTTGCATCGTTAACAGCGAGTTCTGCAAGAACTTTTCTGTTAAGAGTGATGTTTGCTTTTTTGAGTCCGTTCATAAATCTTGAATATGAAATATCGTTGAGTCTGCAAGCTGCATTAATTCTTGCAATCCAAAGAGTTCTGAATTCTCTCTTTTTGAGTTTTCTGCCAACATAAGCATATTGGCCACTCTTCATAACTTGTTCGCGAGCAACACGGTAAAGTGTTGATTTTGCTCCACGATATCCTTTTGCTTGTTTAAGTATTTTTCTTCTCTTTTTAAGTGCGTTAACTGATCTTTTAATTCTCATTGTGCTTTCCTCCCATTAACCTTGAACCATGCTCTTGATGGTTTTTGCTTGTTTGCCAGAAAGATATGCACCTTTTCTCAATTTTCTCTTTCTTGCTTGTGATTTTTCGGTCAAGAAGTGACCTCTGTTTGCTTTTGCGAATTTAACTTTTCCGCTCTTTGAAACTTTGAAACGTTTCTTTGCGCCGCTATGTGTTTTTTGTTTTGGCATGATACTTTCTCCTTTTTGGTCTTAGTTTTTATTTGTTCTTGGGATTAACAATCAAAAATATGTTTCTTCCATTAACTTCAGGTTGTTTTTCAATTGTTCCGTTCTCTTTGAGCAAGTCATAGAAGTTGTTGACAACCGCAATGGCATTGTTCACAAACGCTTGTTGACGTCCTCTCATGCGAAGAACAAGTTTGACCTTGTTTCCGTCTTGAAGAAATTTGTTTCCTTGCTTTGCACGATATTCAATGTCGTGTTTGTCAATTGTGAGCGACAACTGAATTTCCTTAAGTTCAACAATTTTTTGATTTTTTTTAAGTTCTTTTTCTTTCTTTATTGCGTCAAATCTATATTTGCCATAGTCCATAATTTTGCAAACTGGTGGATTGCTGCCTGCCGACATCATGACGAGATCAAGATTTTCAGTTTCAGCAATATGGTTTGCTTGCGCCAAAGACACAATTCCAAGTTGTTCTCCAGTTGACGAAATCAGTCTGACTTCTTGGGCGTTGATTTGATCGTTGATTAATAGTTCCTTAAAAATAAGATTGTCCCCCTTAAAAATAAATTGATGGAAACCGAAATTTCCACCAACAAAAAAATTTTTGAATTATTTTTGCCAACAACCAATCAGAGCTTGCTCGAATGGTGAGAAGTGGAAACTTCTTCTTTCACGTTGACTAATATAACAAACCCCAAACATAATGTCAATAGTTTTGCAAATGTTTTCCAAAAAAAATTTAGGTGTGAGCAAGTTCTTTTGGCATAACTTTGACGCGTGAGTCAAAAATTCGAGAAATGAGTTTGATTGCAGGACGCTCAACACCCTCATATTCATCGCAATATATATTGATAACCCGAGGGCAAAGCGAAATGAGTTTTTCAACAAGTTTGTCATCTCCAATCGTCTGTTCGCCTTTTTCAAGTGTGCGGAATGAGTTGTCGCAAAGTTTGTAGTCTTCCCCCACTTCAACAATGTTTATTTGGTCGAAACAAACTTCAAGATTATCAATCAGAAATTTGAGAAGTTCGCAATATGTGTCATCGCATATCAAAAATGACGAATTATCGTTTGCGAGTTTGACGAGTTCGAGCCATTTGTTTTTGAGAGCAATAAGTTTGAAATCAAAGAATGATTCCAAATATATATTTTTTTCAATAGTTAAATATTTTTGGATTATGTGAACATCTGTTTCTTTGTCAAAACTGACGAGTGCTTTTTTTAATGCAACCATATTGATTTTGTTTTTTAGTGGAACATTGATATATTTTTCCAAAAATTTTTCCTTAAAAAAGTTGCAAATAACATAAATCAAAATGTCATTGATTGCATACTGCATTCGCACTTTATCAAACTCTTCACAACCAACAACAATAGTCATAAAGCCGTCACACTCATAACTCGTGACAACACTGCCAAACTGCAAAGCAAGTTCTTTTAGTTTGTGATAGATGTATTTGCCAGAGGTCAAATTATCACAAGTCAGATTGATTGAAAACTCCCACATATAATCCTCTTCAAGATAGTTTATGCGGGCGTTTTGTTTTTATTTATCAAAAATCGGCAAGACCAAAATATTTGTCAAAAACGCATATAAATTTTTCGATAACAAAAAATAAAGTCATGAAACAAATGTCAAAAAATAGCAAAGTGGTTTTGCTTGCAACAATTTTGTTTGTCGTGCTGATGAGCGGAATATTTATAACAATATCCGTTATATTTGCAAAAAAGTCCACGCAAGTTTTGGACGGCTTTATACGTGTTGAATGTCTTGACGGAAGCGAAATTGGGGTCGTCGTGCAAGAAAAAAACATAAATGACAAAAATAAACAATTCACGCGATTAAGCCACAATCCAAACAACTATGTTTACAACAAAACACCAATTTTTCAAAAAACATTTTCGCAAACCGTTCACAGCACAAACTTGACGCCAATTATTTTTTCGAGTGCAGTTGGAATTTTTGAGTATGGTTATCTCATCACACTGACCAACGCCAATGAGCAAGATGTTGACTTCTCAATTTCAGTTGTCCAAAAGGGAACAGAAAAAGAATGCTCTTTGCCAAACGAAATTGAAGTTTGTCACACTTGCAAAAATGGTTTTGAAATTGGTTCAAAATGCTCCGGCTCAATCAACAAAAACCAACAAAAAAGCATAGTATTTTTGTTTCGTTCAACAGTTCCGCTCGAAGAACTGTCCGCTTCGCCTGTTTCTGAATTTGAAATTTTAATCAAAACAAATCCAAAAAAATAATTAAAATGTTTGGTTAAATTATAAAAAAAATTTATTATAATATTATGGAACAAAAATTGGGGAATCGTGATAACAAAAAATTCAAGAGAAGATTAATTATTGTTTTAATCAGTCTTTTGTTGAGTCTTTTCATCATTTCAATCACAGTTTATGCCGCTGTTATGCCAACAATTTCAATTTATAACACCGCCACTGTCATATCTTCACCCGAAGTTGCAACACTGGTTGAAGTTTATCAAAAAAATGGCGAGCGCGGACGTGCCCTATTTTCGCAAGATAATTTCAATCGCTCATTTGAAAATAATACACTTGTTTTAAGAAAACAAACAAACGAAAACGAAAAAACAGCAAATGCTTCTCCCATTGTCTTTTCAAAAAACGAGCTCGGAGAATTTCCGAACAATTTTGGCTATACTTATGTTGCATTCAAATTCATGATGACAAACATCAATGTGTCCGACATCGTCTATTCAATCAAGGCACTCGACAAAAACGGTGAAGCCTATGAATTTAATTCACAAATCGACCTATACTTTGCTGACGAAAATGCAAATTTCGAAAAACTTGCCACAAACAAACTTGATTTGACAAAAACCTTGGAAGTCAATCAAACAATATCTCACTATTTAATTATTGCAATCAATGAAGACTTGGTTGATCTAAAAAAAGTTGATACTCAAACATTTAATCTTGCAATAAACATTCAAAAAAATCAATAAATCAATTTAATTTGTTGGACAATAATTTTGAAATAATTTATGATAAATTATCAAATAATTATAATTTTGTCGTTTTTATTGGGGAATTTTTATGGAAAACGAAAAGAAATCAACAACAAAAAGAAAATTGCTAATCACTTTGATTAGCCTTGTTTTGTGTTTGCTAATCATTGGCGTTGTCGTTTGGGCGGCAACAAGTCAAAATGCTGAAATTGTCAACACAATAACAATCAATTCATCATCTGGTGACGCAAGAACAACAATCACCATATCTGGCACAAAATCAAACAGCGCAGATTTGTTTGCTCCTGACACCACTCTTCCAACAGACGGGTGGACAGAATATCTCAAAAAGAACTACAATCAGGATTCCGCTTCGGCAACAGGCCCAAATTTGATTTTTGATTCAAGTGAGGGATATGGTTATTACGTTTATAAGATTGATTTTGCCAACCGCCACAACTCGAATGTCAATTTCAAAATTGACCTAAAAACAAAAGACACCGAAGAAAATCCAACCAACTATGTCTTCAACAACCAAATCTCAGTTTGGTTTGGAAAAGCCGAAGCAATATCTCTCAAAACTGCTGACACCGAAACAAAGGATTATAATTTAACCGGCAATGTTCTTGTTGAAGAGAACTCAACCTATTATTTGGTTGTTGGTGCAAATGTTGATTTGATTGACCTACGCCCTGTTGCAACCGAACATTTTGACATTATTGTCACAGTTTCAGTGGCATAAATCAAAAATTTTCAACATTTTTTGATAAAAATGTAAAAATTACACAAAATTACTTTGATAAATAAAATTTATATGCTAAAATGATGTTAATTAAAAATTGGGGAGGATAATATATGGAAGAACAAAAAAAGTCAACCAGAAACAGAAAGCTTATTGCAGCTCTTTGCAGTTTGGTTCTCTGCATGCTCTTGATTGGTGTTTCGGTTTACGCTGCTCTTAGTCAAAGCGCAACAATCACAAACACAATCACAGTTTCAACTTCTGGACAAGTAAAAACATCAGTTGTTGTCAAAGAATATGCTGGCGCGGGTGATGGAGCTGTTGCTGAAGTTCCTGCTGATGCACCAACGTTTGCCAATATAGTTTTGAACAAAGGCGCTGAAGTTGATAATTTGACTAAAGCTGCAACAGCTTTTGTTTTCAGTAGCGAAAAAGGCAACAATTACTATGCATATGAAATCACTTTTGCAAACAGTTCAACAAAAGAAGTCACAGCAACAATTACTTCTTCAACCGAAAGCAACGCAGAAATCGATGTATATGCTGGGAAAACATGGGAAGGCATGACAAAACTTGACAACGGAAATGGGGTTGATGGCAGTGTTGTTCTTAACGCAAACTCAGGTGAAGGAAAATACTACATTATGGTTTGTGCAAACAAAGCGCTTGGAAATATGGCTGCTGCTGATGCAACTGATTTCAATGTTACAATCAACATTGCTTAATCAAAAAACAAAAAAATATATCGCGGATGTGCGATATATTTTTTTATGCCCTGCTCATTTTCTTTGCATGCTTTGCAATGATTTGATATAATAAACATATGGACAAAAAACAAACAAATGTTCAAAACATCGACAAACAATCTTCATCTCCGCAAGAAGAAAAACGTGTCCCAGTCAAAGACACTTTCACAAAAAGAGTGAAGAAAGTTTTTCATGTCATTGACAAAGTTTTCGATTACCTTTTGATTCCTCTGCTCATTCTATGCATCTTCTTTGCTTCATCACTCATAATCACAAAGAAAACAAAAGGCATTCCAATGATTGCTGGGTATAGTTTGATTAAAATTTCATCTGGATCCATGCGAGACTACGGATTTGAAATTGGCGATTTTGCAATGATAAAGCAACAAAAGTCCATCGACGACTACAAAGTTGGAGATTATATTGCATTCTTTGAGTGTGTTGATTCAAATGTTCAAAATCATTTTCAAGCAAACGAAAGCGGTCTTGAACCAACAAAAGACCCTCGTGCATCAAGAATTATATTTCACGAAATCATGTCGATTGTCACAGACAATAATGGCAAAAAATGGTTTATAACAAAAGGCGTAAACAACAAATATAACGATGTTCACCCAATTTATGAAGATTATGTCATTGGAAAATACAAAGAAAATCTTGCTGGAGTTGCAAACTTTATAAAGTTTTTGCTGTCAATCAAAGGTGCTCTTTTGGTTATTGTTCTTCCCTGCTCAATTATTGTTTTCAAAGATTGTTTGGTTCTTGTCAATCTCATTTTTGAAATTCAAGACGACAAAAAACAAAAAAAGAACAAACAACCACAATATGATGGACTTCCCAACAAAAAAACTGAAAACGAAATGCAACGACAAAGCAAACAATCAAACAAAAAAAGTGAGATATAACTCACTTTTTTCTTTTGAAGACTTTTTTAATAAACTTTTCTTGGTCCTTGATGCATCTGCCCTCGCACTTATTTGCCTCTTCTGGTGTCATTTCTGACATATATTTTTTATATTTTTTTGAGTAATCCAACGACCTCAAAGGAAGTCCTTTCACAACAACTTTGCTTGGTGAAGAAACCATGAGCCGTTTGCTTTTGAATGACTTGTTAAACAGTTTTCCATTCTCGTCAATAATTGTCAGTGAAACATCAAAGTATGACTTGCTTTTTCCACCCACCTGGCAAAGTTTTTGTGAAAAAATATCAATCATTTGTTGATCGCTCAGTTCTGCACCTTCATATCGTCTGACAAACACGCCCGGTTGATCATCTGGTGCAAACTTTTTCACAATAAGTCCGCTATCGTTTGCAATGACAGGAAGATGTGTGATTTTGTTGTATGCGACAGCTTTGATAATTGAATTTTCACGAGGAGTTTCACCTGTTTCTTCAACCTCGCCAAGGTTGTCAAAATCTTTTAATGAGCACCATTCAATTCCAAGTTTATCAAAAATTGTGCTATAAATTGAAATTTTGCCAGGGTTTGTTGTTGCAATCAAAACTTTCATAAAAACCTCTTTTGTATAAAATCATTTTATCAAAGCAACAAGACATTTGCAAAATGAAATCACATGTTTTCAAAAATTTTGAGATTATCTTTGAGCCTTGAATCATTGGGAGACAAATCGATGGCTTTTTGCACATATTTAATTGCCTCGTTCTTGTTACTCAAATAATAATTGCATATTGACAACATATCATATGGAACACCACTCCAACATTCTGGATCTGAAATATAATTCAAGTCACGAGTGACTATGTTTTCCATTGAATATATTGCCACTGCACAGTCTTGCCATTTTTCTTTTTGATACAAAAAATTTGCAAGCTCCCAATACGCCTCTCTCTTGTTTGGACATTCACATATTGCCAATTTGAAATAGAATTCTGCTTCTTGAAGCATATTTAAATTGGCATAACACCTCCCAATAAACCTCATGCTTGCACATCTTTCATCCCGCCATTTCGCAGTTGGCAACAAGAGGTGTTTTTTGAGCGTTTCAATCGCTTCTTTCCACATTCCCGCAAACATATATTCTCGCCCCAAATAGTGCATATTTCTGTCGTCATTTGGGTCTTCTTGGACTGATAGTTCCAACAAGCCCAAATATTGCCCTCTTGATTTTGTTGGATCTGCATGGTGTTCAAGCGTGATGCCGTCAACAGTCACGACTTCATAGCTTTTTAAATCGGTCTTCAAAACTTCGTGAACAGGGTGTGTCCAACAAAAACCATCTCGTGCATGAATCTTTTCACACATAAAAACAAAACCTTCACTCCCGTCAGGGTTGTAATTCCAAACATAGCGATATTTTGCTTGTTTTGTGTTTTTGCCCCATTGTTTTTCAAGTTTGTCTCGCCAACCAGTTGTAAACACCTCGTCAAGGTCTGTGCAGACACAAATATCTGCATCTTTTGGCAACATCTTCATGCTGTCATTTCTAGCGACATCAAACCTAAAAGTTTCGTATTTCTTCTTTTTTACAACAACACCTTTGGCTCGAAGCTTTTTTACCGTGTTGTCACAACTCCCAGTGTCAAGGACATAAATCTCGTCCGCTTCGCTCATGCTGTCAACCCACCTGTCAACAAACCTTTCCTCATTCTTTGCAATCGCATACACACATATTTTCATACACTCTCCCAAATTTAATCTCTAAATATATATGAAATACAAGTTAAAAAAATTTAATAAATTTCATTGACAATATCATTCAAATTTGATAAAGTAAAAATCACTTGGGAATTTAGCTCAGTTGGGATGAGCATCAGCCTAACAAGCTGGGGGTCACAGGTTCGAGCCCTGTAATTCCCACCAAACAAAAAATCTCACATCAAATGTGAGATTTTTTTCTTTATATGTTGATTTTATAACATTTTTAATATATAATAATCTCGTTCGCGGGTGTGGCGGAATGGTAGACGCACAGGACTTAAAATCCTGAGAAGGCAACTTCGTGTGGGTTCAAGTCCCACCACCCGCACCAAAAAGACCTTCGGGTCTTTTTTTGTTGGTGGGACTTTGTGCTTTGCACAACAAACGCTCTGCGTTTGGAACCCACACTTGTGTGGCTGGCGCCCGTCTTCGCTGGTCCTTCAGCGGAGTCAAGTTAACACTTGACTGCACGTCCCACCACCAGCACCAAATAAAAGGGATTGAGGGCAACACCTCACTCCCTTTTGTAGTTCATACACACTTTTTTGCAAATTTTCGTGCAAATTTTTTTGTTAAAAAACATGATATTTTGCAACGTAAAAGAATTTTTGAAAAAGCAAACATAAAACATTTCAAAGAATGTGCAAAAAAGTTTATTTTGCAAAACAATCAAGTTTTATTGCTATTTTTGACGCATATATTATATAATAAAAATAAGGAGGATTTTGAACATGAAAGGATTTGTTAATGCGTTTGACGGTTTTTCAAAAGTTGTAAAAGTTTTGCTTGCACTCCCATTTCTTGACATTTTGTGGGTGGTCTATAGACTTTGCAAAAGCATAAGCAGCAAAAACACATTGGGTGTTGTTCTAGCAGTTGTTATGTTGATTGTTGGAATTCCATTCTTGTGGCTTGTTGACATGATTACAATTCTTTTGAATGACAAAGTTTTGTGGATTGATTAGTGGAGAGTGATGTTCTTTTTTGGAGTCAAAAAAGAACGAAAAAACCTTTGGGGCGACGCAAGCCCCAAACCCTGGCGCCCTTGGCGGAGCGGGGCAAGAGGTCAACTCGGACTACGAATAAAAAGAGGTTTTGTAAATTTTGGTACAAAACCTTTTTTCTTTTTATTCTTGTCCTCGCGTTAATTAGGTTATGCTTAACTACATGTGTCATATCGAGCAGTCGACTTCGAAGTGTCGACCCTTGGCAAGATATCTCGTTTAAACCTTTTTGTGTTGCATAAACACAAAACAGTGTCAAGTGCAAGTGAATTTGAGAACGAGCGTTCTCAAACACTTGACACTCTTTTGTTGTTTACGCAGTTTGGCAATCAAGAAGAGTTAAGGCAAAGAATGCCATAACTCTTGAATTAAAACATTATTCATATACAAAATTAACAACTCAGTTTATGTCATTCCGATATGGAGCCAAAGGCATAATGAGGAATCCAAAATCGTGCAGCATAAAAACCACAACACTCATAAAACCTTTTGTTCAAGTTGTAATAGAAAAGACACCCCGAGTTTGATTGTGGTGCTTGCGGTCGGGAGATTGAAACAAATTGTCATATTGTTTTATTGAAATTTATTTCATAACAACAAATGTTGCTGAAATATTTCATTTTTTTGATTTTATGTGCATTTTTCTGTCGAAAAATAAAAAAATGGCGTTAATTTATGTAAAACAAATTGAAATTGAATAAATTTTATTATATACTCAATTTGCAAAAAGGAAAAAAATATGGAAAACATTGAAAGAACAATCGAACAAGACAAACTTATCTCTCGTGGAGATATCATTGGTGTTGGGCTCAGTGGTGGCAAAGATTCAATGGCTTTGTTTCACTATCTTTTGGGCTTGCAAGAAAAATATGATTTTGAACTCGTCGCAATTCATGTTGACCACTCGATTCGCGAGAACAGTGGAGATGACGCGAGATTTGTTATGGATTATTGCAAAAGTTTGGGAGTGAGGGCCTATAAATTTCGTGTTGACGCAAACAAACTTGCAAAAGATAAAAATTTGAGTGTTGAACTTGCTGCACGTGAAGCAAGATATGGCGTGTTTGATGCTTGCATTCAAAAAGGTGTTGTCGACAAGATTGCCCTTGCTCATCACATGAGTGACCAAGCAGAAACAATCCTTATGAGAATTTTGCGTGGAACTGGAATTGGTGGAGCAAAAGGCATGGAAGAAAGTCGTGACGGAGTTTACATTCGTCCAATGCTTAACACAACACGCGAAGCAATTGATGCATACATTGACAAAAACGGGATTGAATATGTTGAAGACCAAACAAACTTTGACAACGACTATGCGAGAAATTATCTTCGCAACGAAATTATGCCAAGGCTCAAAAAGTTTTGGCCACAAGCTGTGAACTCGCTTGTGTCGTTTGGCAAAATTTGCAAAGAAGATGATGAATACATAAACTCGCAAGTATATTTTGATGCTCTGATTTTTGACAAAAAAGAGGTTAAAATTCCAATTAGTTATCTTGAAATGTCTCACTCGCTTGTTGTTCGCATGGTTATGGGTGCGGCGAAAAGAATTGGCATTACAAAGGACTTTGAGCGCCGTCACGTTGACCTGATTTTGGACCTTGCAAAAAATGGTCAAAACGGGGCAAAAATCAACCTGCCAAACTCTGTTGTTGCGCACAAAGAATATGATTACATAACTTTGCAAAACAAATTTGTTCCAAAACCAGAGGGAATGTGGGAACTCAAGAGTGGCGAGTTTGAAGTTTCTGGGTTTGGCACGGTATGCGTAAAGCGAGTCAAAGCAATAGACTTGCAAGAGAATGCTTTGTTCATTGATGCAAAAAAACTGCCAAAGGGTGCTTATTTTAGATTTAGAAAAGAGGGCGATGAAATAACCAAATTTGGTGGCGGAACAAAAAAACTCAAAGCGTATTTTGTTGAAAAAAAAGTTCCTTCAAGAAAAAGAGACTTCACGCCCGTCCTTGCTGTCGAGAACAAAATTTTTACAGTTTGCGGTGTTGGTATCGCGGAAGATGTGCGAGTTGATGAAAATTCAAAAACAATTTATAAAATATGGGTGAAATAATGGAGAAAGTAAAAAAAGCAGTTATTCTTGCCGCGGGGTTCGGCACACGATTTATGCCTTATTGCAAGGCTGTTCCAAAATGCATGATGCCAATTCTTGACACTCCAACCATTGAGGTTATGTGCAATGAATGTTTGCAGGCGGGAATAAAAGACATTTTGATTGTTGTGGGTGCAAACGAAGAAGTTGTTAAAAACCACTTCAAAAAGAACATTCAACTTGAACAACGGCTTGCGGACAAACCCGAAATTTTGGAGCAAGTCAGACGAAGTGAAAGATATAATGTTTCGTTTGTGACACAAACCGAAATCAACGGCACAGCGGGCGCAACAATGCTTGCAAAAAACTTTGTTGGAGATGAGCCGTTTTTGCTGGTGTTTGCAGACGATGTCATGCGCGCTCCAAACAAAAATGTCAGCGAACAAGTGATTGATGCCTACAACAAAACGGGCAAAAGTGTGCTTGCGGTCAATGCTGTCACAATGGACGAAATTGTTCGTTATTCTTCGGTTGAATTTTCCGGTCATGACGGAAATGTTTATGATGTCACGCGCATTGTTGAAAAACCAAAACGCGAAGACGTAAAATCGTTGTTTTCAACACTTGGAAGATATGTTTTGACAAATGAAATTTTTGACAAGATTGACAAAATAACCAATGTCAGAAATGGAGAAAAATATTTGACCGATGCGTTTGATATGCTTGCAAAAGAAAATCGACTTGTCGCGTGTGATTTTGAAGGCAAACACTATGACACTGGCAATAAGTTTGCATATCTCAAAACCATTGTTGAGTTTGGTTTGAACGATGCGGAATATGGCAAAGATTTTCGTGAGTATCTCGACAATTTGATAAAAAAATAAAAACAGCACATTTTCGTGTTGTTTTTTTTCTCATTTATGATATAGTTATAAATATGAAAATATCCATAAACGCAAACCTTATGAAACTCGCCAAACTTTTCAAAAAGAATGGCGCAAAATTATATCTTGTTGGTGGTTGTGTCAGAAATGCGATGATCGGCATTCCTTCTTTTGATACGGATATTTGCAGCTCGCTTTCACCAGACGCTGTTGCCGCCTTTTTGGACGGCACAGATTTTTCATACATATTCAAGAATAAAGAACTTGGCACAATGGACATTATTTATGACGGCAATGTTTGGGAATACACGACTTTGAGGAAAGAAAACTATCCTGACAGCGGTGCACACAAACCCCAAAGCGTTGAGTTTATCAAATCCATTGAAGTGGATTCTCAACGTCGCGATTTTTCGGTTAATTCAATTTATGTTGATATTGTGAAAGGCGAAATTATTGACCCAAATGACGGAATTCGAGACATAAAGAAAAAACAACTCCGAGCAGTTGTTGACCCAAATCTTGTTTTTTTGCATGACGGACTAAGAATTTTGAGAATGATTCGTTTTTCGAGCGAACTCAATTTCAGAATTGAACCAAAAACATTTATTGGTGCGCACACACATCGCGCAAATCTCGCAGACATTTCTGGCGAGAGAAAAAGAAACGAACTTTTGGAACTTCTTTCTTGTTCGAAAAAATATCCAACACACACAAAAAAGAAAGCTTACATTCATGGACTTAACAAATATAACAAACTTGGGCTTTGGAAATATTTCAACCTTCCAATTGAAAAAGTTCGATACTCACTCGTGAAGCATGCGGGAGTTGAACAAAGATTTATGGCGCTTGTTGTCGATATTGTTTCGTCAGTTTCACCTCACGACAAATTTGCGTTTTTAACAAACTTTTTGGGTGCTGACGGATTGTGTTTTGCTTCTGACGAAGTTGAAGACATGACAAATGAAATTTGTGGCTATTTTGAAGCACTTGAAAAAGTCAATAACAAAGATTATTTTTTCAAATATTT
>ENA-USUJ01000374-USUJ01000374.1-human-gut-metagenome-genome-assembly--contig:-NODE-374-length-39159-cov-10.828335_pt1 | contig 39159 bp, 40 predicted proteins | sample MGYA00250061_ERZ773398 | MGnify/ENA primary metagenome ERZ773398 (study PRJEB29103, sample SAMN06111992) | human gut metagenome | biome: human gut; feature: ankylosing spondylitis patient; material... | reverse complement strand
GGTTATTGATATCTTCGAAACAAAAAACACAAATGCTTTTAATATTAAAAAATACGAAAAGTTTTACGAAGATTTAAAGAAAGTATTATTTGATGAATAGTGGCAGTTTATGCCGTGAAAGGTGCTTGACAACAAGACAAAATGAAACATAATATCAAAAAAGAGAAAAGAAAGAACATAATTGTTCTTTCTTTGTCTTAATGGCCAAGAATAAATCTTTTTTTTTAAAAGAATATATAAACAAATGTATCAAGTGGCAAAAAGGCGTTCACACGCTAAAGCAAAAGTGAACCGCCTTTTTTATTTACCCACTTGATTTTGTGAAATGTTTTTGCTTGCTGGCGTGTACTTGTCTGCTGGAGCGAAGCGACAGCCTTGTATCAAGACAAGCACACTCCACGATCTCAAAATAAAAAAATTTTTAATAAAACAATACAAATTTGTAATTTATATGATATAATAAACTTGTAGTTAATAGATAAATATTTTACAGGAGGTTATTAATGGCAGATTACAAAGTCGTTTCACTTTTTTCGGGTTGTGGTGAACTTGACCTAGGAATTGAAGGAGGATTTTCATATCTTGGCAAATATTACGATAAAAATCCTTTTAAGATTATATGGGCAAACAATATAAATGAAAAAGCAACAAAAACCCAAAAGTTAAATTTTAAAGATTTAGATGTCGTGTGCGGAGATATAACCAAAATTCTCAATGGGACACAAAATAATCAACTAAATTTTTTAGAAGATGTTAACACACTGCCACAACATGCAGATGTCGTAATTGGTGGCTTTGAGATTAAAAACAAAAAAATAGGAGAAAAAATGGAAAGTATTATTGAGATTGCAAACCTTGATAAAAGTTTTGGTGAATTTTGACAATTATAATTCAGCAACAAAAATTATAAAAGCATTAAAGGGTGTTGAACTTGTTGCACCGGAAGAAACAAAAAATGAAATAATAAAACTTTTAGAAGAAATATTAAAAAAATATAAAGGAGGAAAGTAATATGATAAAATTTGAAGATTTTTTTAAGGTAGAATTCCCAAAGAAAACAAAAGTAAAATTTAATATGAATGATGGCAAAGTTCCCGCTTGGGATTTATTAAGAGCTGAAGATGACTCAGATGAATATAAAAGCTGGATTGATATGAATGCGTGGAAAAATATTAAAGGTCAAGCAAATAACAATCTTAATAATGCTGAGTATTTATTGTCATTTGCTCAATATTATCCATTAGGACCATCATATTTTATTTTTGGTGGAATGTATAAAGTAGAACAATTAGATACTAGCAATGCAACGGGAAATTGTGTTGGATATAAACTAACATTATTAGATGATTTTAAGGATTATAGAAAGCGCCTTATTATAAAATTGGATAGGACGATTGGCAGAGATATTTATAATAAACCATATTTAAGCGTTCAAAGAGATTTTAAACCAGAAGTTTATGAACTTTTGCCAACACAAGCGATTGAAAATTTTCCTGGATTTAATGAAATACGACTTACTCATAAACAATTACAATATATATACCAAAATAAAGCTCCTGAATGGGAAAAACAACTTTCGTCTGTAAAAGGAGTTTATTGTATAACAGATACCAAAACAGGTCAATTATATATTGGATCAGCATACGGTGAATATGCTGGTATATGGCAAAGATGGACAAGTTATGCAAATGTAAATAATTTGACAGGGGGAAACAAAACATTTGAAGAAATAAAAGGTAAAGATCCAAAATACATAGTTGATAATTTTCAATATTCTGTTTTGGAAATTTTAGATCCTAAAACTCCTGACAAAGAAGTTATAAGAAGAGAGGAATTTTGGAAAAAAGTATTTAAGTCAAAAGAATATGGAATGAATAATTAAAGTCGGTAAAAAAAGCCTGTTTTTTTATAGTTTCGTTTTTTATAATTCAACTTTTATCCCAAACCAATCTTTAGTAAAAAACAATTTAGTAAAAAACAAAACGAACCCTGAGTTAAACCCAAGGTTCGTGTTATTCGTGTTTGGTGCGGGTAAAGGGACTCGAACCCCCACGATCTCTCACTAGATCCTAAGTCTAGCGCGTCTACCAATTCCGCCATACCCGCAAACATATTGTAGAATATATGTTTTGTGGGTTTTTGTCAAGTGTTTGAGTTATGAAAAAAGAGCAGTTCCCTGCCCTTTTGTTTTTTATGTTGATGTCCTTTTGTCGTTTATGTTATCCATGGCAATAACAAGTGCAACAACAAACGGCATATCTTCTTCGCTCGCCTCAACTCGAAATCTATCAAAAACATCAAATTCTCGTTTTATGGTCGCAATTCTTTCACCATTCTTCATGACTTCCAAATTCCAACTCATGAAGTTTCCGTCAATTGAGATTTCGTCTTCAGAATTTTCAACAATAAACTTTTTGCCTTTGACACGAATTTGATTTTTGAGAGTGCAAATTTTGTTTTTGTGTCCGTCAAAAATGAATGCTCGATGCAAGAACCAGTTGAACCATTTGTTGCGGACGACAAAAAGGAGATTTTTGTCCATATCATATATTTTTTTCTTGCGGGTTGGGCTAAAAAGTCTCAACTTTCCTTTAACCCTATAAACATCTTTCCCCGCTTCGTCTTTCACAGTTGAACTCCCCGTGAGAGAAAACACTTTGTTTCTAACAATAACAATCATATCAACCTCCAATAAATTTGCTTATGAGAACACCAGCAAGAGTTGCCACAAAAGCAATAATCATAATGATTCGCAGTGCAAGCATAATTTTTCTGCGTTTTTTGATTTTTGGATTATCTTCAATCTCGTTCGAAATTTCAACAACTTCGCCACTGCACTTATACTCAACCGCATTGCCGTCCGCACTTGACGCAAGTTTCCCTTCAAAGTTTGTGACATCGTTATCAAGCGGGATATTTGCTTCAAACGATATTGTTTGAGTTGACTTGCTATATCGCGTGTCAAAAATTCCAAACACACTTATAATCAAAAACACAATTCCCATCCAAAGCCAATGTCGACTTCCAAGTTCCAAATATCTTTTTATGACGACATTGACCGAGTCTTTTTCGGTTTGGCAACTATACTCAATATTTCCAAACGCATTTTTCTTTGCTTTGATGGGTTTGCCGTCAATCAGGATTGAGGGACTTGCGTTTCCCACATTTGTTAGTTTTAGATTAAACTGTTTCATTGCACACCCCCTTTAACAAGAAGTGCGATAAAGACAATCAGCAACAGCCCCAGCACGATGCTTGAAAAAACAATTCGTCCTGTGTGCTTCTTTTGTTTGTCAAATGCGAGCATAACGATTGACACCACAGACAACGCCATGGATATTGGGATAATATATAGTGCCGCATTAAAAAGTTTTGCAACTGGGAACCACTCCAAAACTTTTGTTGCTCTGCCAAACAACGACCAATAGTTTGGAATGATGACAAAAACCATGCCAAGTGAAACCATAATTCCCATCACCAAAATCAGCACTGTTAGTGCCGAACAAAACACAACCATAATTGATGAAAGTGCAGCCATGCAACCAACAATCAGTCCAACAATTGATATGTTGGAAAATATCACGCCAAAATGACTTAGATATATATTTGCCAGTTCTTTTGGTGGAACATCGCATTGTTTTTGAAATGCTTGTGGAGTTGGTTTTTCTTTCATCTGTCCTCCATATAATATATTATATCATAATTTTTGAACTTTTCCAAACAATGAAAGGAAATTTGTTTTTAATAAAAAAATTGCAAAACGTCCAAGGATTTCACATATTTTCTTGAATTTGTTGCAATTTTTTTGTGTTTTTTTAAGAGTTTTTGATGCTATTTTCGTCGTTTAGAGCAAAATGCAAATTATTCCGCCTTTCCCTTCATTGACAATTTTGCCAAGAGTTTTGCGAATTTTTCGTTGTGCTTCAACAGGCATTGCATTAACTTTTGTGTTGATGCCTTCATTCACAAGCATATGCAAACTTTTGCCAAACATGTTTGTTTCCCAGATTGATTGAGGATTGTTTTCAAACTCACTCATGAGATATTTGACAAGTTCTTCGCTTTGTTGTTCTGTGCCGACGAGAGGATTAATTTCGGTTTCAATATCAACTTTCATGATATGAAGACTCGGTGCAGAAGCTTTGAGCTTGACACCAAATCGGCTTCCTTGACGAACAATTTTTGGATCTTCAAGACTCATATCCTCAAGTTTTGGTGTGACAATGCCATAACCTTTTTCCTCAACATCAATGAGAGCTTGTTGAATTTTGTCATACTCTTGTTTTGCATGAGCAAGCGTTTTGACATATGAGATGAGGTGGAAGTCATCGCAAATATCTTCGCCGCACTGACGAGAGAGAACTTTGTAGAAGAGTTCTGGCTTTGGTGTGACCGAAATCACAACTTTGCCTTCGCCCATTTTTATTTTTGAAAGCGTGGTTGGCTCAAAGTTTTCACTTGTCACAAAGCACGCACTTGCCTTGTCGATTTGACCAATTTTTGTGACGCCTTCGCCAAAAGTTGAAACCTCGTTTGCAACCTCTTTTATGATGTCATCTGAATAGTCAAGAGCACGCATCCAATCTGGCATATCAACTTCAATTGATTTGATTGGGAATTCAAGCAAGATCTTTTCAAAGATTTTGTCAATATCCCCTTCTGTCATTTCAAGAACATTGATTGCAAGCACGGGAACATCATATTTCTTTTCAAGGGAAGCAACAAGTTTTTTTGTTGAATCGTCTTTTGGTTTTGTTGTGTTGACAACAAGAACATGTGGTTTGCCTTTGCCACGAAGCTCTGCCATAACTCTTTCTTCGCTTTCAATGTAGGCGCTTCTTTCAATATCCCCAATGCTTCCGTCAGTTGTCATTGCAACTGCAATGGTTGAGTGTTCTTCAATAACTTTTTTTGTTCCGAGTTCTGCCGCTTCTTCAAAAGGCATTTCCTCTTCGCTCCAAGGTGTTTTGACAAGTCTTTGTTTCTCACCTTCAACGTGTCCAAGAGCACCAGAAACAAGATAACCCACGCAATCAATCATGCGAACATTGAGTTCTGTGCTGCCGTCAACTTTGATTTCGACCGCTTCATTTGGAACAAAGCGAGGTTGAGTTGTCATGATTGTTTTGCCATCAGCACTTTGTGGGAGTTCATCAACCGCCCTTTGTTGTTCGTTTTTGTCCTTGATGTTTGGGAGCACAAGTGTTTTCATAAAATTTGTTATAAATGTGCTTTTGCCACATCGAACAGGCCCAACAACGCCAACATATATGTCGCCGTTTGTTCGCCTAGAAATATCGTTATATAAATCGAATTTCTCCATACATACCTCCATGTGTAATCAAGGTAATGTATGTCGAATCAATCTTTGATATGATAAAAATGTTTTAATCCTCGTTTGATAAATTGTTTTGTGGTGCATCATCAACTTTGTTTTCAGCGTCAAACATATTTGTTTCTTCCACAATTCTTTTTTTGTTGGCAATTTTTGTTTTAATTTTGAATACAATTTTGTTTGACACTTTGAAAAAAGGCCTTTCGATTGCATATATGCGGAACAAGTCAATCAAAACGCAAACCGCAAACACACCAAGCATTGCACCCAGTGCAAACAAAGGGTAAAACCATTGTTCTGCCATTTGCGGACATTTTAAAAATGTTTGCCATAGCCATGGTCGAATGTAATTGTTGTCGTGCAAAAGATATACTCCAAGTGTGGCACTTGAAACGATGTTTATAAACGAAGAATGTATTGGCTTTTTGATGTTTTTGAACATATTGAACATCGCTATGGAGCAAATCAAGCAAACAATTCCCGTGGCTCCCCAAAGTGATATTTTAAGAACCGCATTAAAAGTTATTATTGCAACTAAACTTACACAAAAAAGGACTATGCTAATCCACTTTGTTTCCGTGTATTTTGATGGATACAATCTCAAAAAGCCAGCAATGATATACAATGTGATGAACCATGCGACATTTGAAAGATAAGAAAACCCAATCATTGGAAATATTGTCTGCAAAAGAAGCAAGAAACCAATCAACAAAAGGTGTTCTTTCTTTGTTAACGAGTTTATCATTTTGTTGATAAACGGCGACAAAATATACATTATTAGATAGCAAGTCATGAACCAATATGCATTTGATGAGGTTGGAAACATGGAATAGAAAAAATCTTTTACAGAAAACTGAACTCGCCCTGCTGCCACAAATATTATATAAATGAAAAACGAATAAAAAAATATTTCAAATAGCAATTTGATGAGTTTTGACAGTTTGAACTTGCTGCAACAAAGAAAATATCCGCTTATCAAAACAAAAACATTAACACCAATTTTTCCGCCCACTATCAGCGCATCAATAAATCCACGATTTACAGCTGAAATTGAATCAAAAATATAGCCACCATGACATGACAAGTGATGAGCGACAATCATTAACATGCAAATTATTCTCAAAATCTCAAACTTTGAATCTCTTTGTGTCATTTCCATATTTTTCCATCTTTTGTCATGCCAAAGTGGCATATATACATAATGAATTTTTAAATGCGTTGATATCAGCCAATCTCTTTTTCTTTCTGTTCTTTCTTGGTTTCTTTCACCCTGTCTTTTTTGAGAAGCTTTTTAAGTGACTTCTTGAGATTAACTTTGTTTTCTTCTCCAACAAGCAAGCGAAAAATGTTTTTTCTGTGAGCAAATATAATCAAAAAATACATCGCTGCAAGAAGCAAAGATATTGCCAAGTTTCCTTGAAAACTAATTGCCTCAACCGCCGTGCAAATCGTGAGAACAATAAACGAGAACACAGCTCCATAATCAAAAAAATATAAATATAAAATTGATGCACAGAAAACACAGATAAGAAGGATTGGATTTGCAACACAGAAAATTCCAAGTGCACAGGCAACACTTTTTCCGCCTTTGAATTTATAAACAACGGGATACATATGTCCAAACACAACCGCAAGCCCCGCTGCATACAAAGCAGTGTTTGCCATAATAATACCTTCCCCCATAAACAAAAGGTATCCCGCAAGTGCTGGAAGCGCGCCTTTGAGACAGTCAAAAAACAAAGTTAAAAGTCCAGTTCCAACCCCAAAAGTTCGAATCATGTTCATTGTTCCAGGGTTTCCGCTGCCATGCTTTGTTATGTCGTCTTTTTTGATGCGTGAAATAATTCTGGCAACACTAATATTGCCAAGTGCATAAGACAAAATAATCAAAAGAACCCATTTTAGTATTGTCATCAAATATCCTTTTCGTCTTTTCCTTTCATAACAAGTTTAATCGGTGTGCCAGAAAAGTCAACTGATGTGCGTATTCTGTTTTCAAGATAGCGAATATAAGAAAAATGTGCAAGTTCTGGGTCATTGCAAAAGAAAACAAAGGTTGGAGGATTTGTTGAGGCCTGAGTTGCATAGTTGATTTTTAGTTTTCTTCCATTTCTCATTGGAGGCTCGTTCGCCATGATTGCCTCTTGCAAAATCTGATTTATGACGCCAGTTGAAATGCGGTGACTTGCGTGAGCGTAAACTTGTTCGACCATCGGCATCACTTCTCCAACACGTTTTTTGGTTAGTGCCGAAATGAAAAGCGGTTGATAATAATCCATGAAAGCAAGTTTTTCATCAAGCATTTTTTTGTATTTGTTTATTGTTTTGTCGTCTTTATTTACCGTGTCCCACTTATTCATGACAACAACACTTGGCTTGCCCTCTTCATGAACATAACCACAAATCCGAACATCTTGCTCGCTTACAGGCTGTGTTGCATCAATCACAATCAAAACGACATCCGCACGCTTTATTGCTTCCATTGAGCGTATCACGGCATAACTTTCAACCGTTCCATAGTCAACGCTTTTGTTCTTGCGCATTCCTGCGGTGTCAATAAGGATATAATCTTTTCCATCATAGCGAAAAGGCGTGTCAATGGCATCTCTTGTTGTTCCCGCAACATCGCTAACAATCACGCGACTTTCGCCAATAAGCGCATTTGTTAGTGAACTTTTGCCAGCGTTTGGACGGCCTACAATGGCAATTTTGAGTGCCTTGCTTGCCTCGTCCTCATCAACTTTTGGCAAATGCTCAACAATTGCGTCCAAAACTTCGCCAAGACCTTTTGCTTGCTCGCAAGAAATTGGATATGGTTCGCCAATTCCAAGTTCATAAAATTCATATGAGTTTTCAACTTCGAATCTATCGAGTTTGTTGACAACAAGAACACATGGTTTGTTGCATTTGCGAAGATAATTCGCAACGTCATGGTCTTTTGCACAAAGACCTTCTTTCCCATCAACCATAAACACAATGACATCTGCAAGATCAACTGCAATTTGTGCTTGACTCAAAATGTCGCCATTAAAAACATCTTCACTTCGAAAATCCATTCCCCCAGTGTCGACAACAGAAAAATTATAGCCACACCATTCGCCCTCACCATAAATCCTGTCGCGAGTGACTCCCGGAGTGTCTTCAACAATACTTATTCTTTTTCCGCAAATTTTATTAAAAAATGTGCTTTTGCCAACATTTGGGCGGCCAACGATGGCAACTAACGGCTTTCTCATGCTCTTATCCTTTTTGTATATAGATACATCTTACCATAATTATAGCACATTTTACAATAATTTTAACTCATAAAAAATTTTTGACTTTATTTGCAACAATTCGAGCAGTTTTCACAGCCTACACCACACCTTTTCTTTTTGTTTTTCACAAACACAATAACAAACGATATCACAATACAAATGATGCAAGTGACAGTTATTATTTTCCATTTTGCAACCTTTGTGAACACAAGAAAAAGAGTGTAGAAAACAAAAGCAAAAACATAGGCAGAAACAAGTTGAATAACAAGAGCAAGCCACATCCATTTTCGTCCAACTTCTTTTTTGAGAACAACCATGCTTGAAAGACATGGGCAATATAAAAGACAAAACACCAAGAAACTAAAACACGATGCAGGCGTGAAATGAACTGGCGAAAGCGGGTCGATAAGTGTTCTTGAAATTTCTTGATTTGAATTTGCCCCACCCATGCCGTTGAATATTGCAATTGATGACACAACAACCTCTTTTGCAACAACTCCCGCAAGGAGTGCTGAAACCGCACCCCAACTTCCAAACCCGAGCGGGATAAACACTGGTGCCAAAATCTTTCCAAGGCTTTCCAAAATGCTTCGTCCGCCATCTGTTGGAACATATTGGAACGAAAACGAAAATGATTGCAAAACCCAAACAATGATATTAACAAAAACCAAAACCCCGCCAACACGAGATATAAATGATGCAAAATTTTTCCACACAAGTTTGAGAATTTTTTTCAAACTTGGAACTCTGTAATCCGGAAATTCCAAAATAAAACTTTGCCTTTTGCTTTTTAAGGGTTTTGCTTCAAGCAATAGTGCGACCAAAACAGAAACAAATATGCCAATCAAATAAAGAATGAAAACAACAAATATGTTTTTTGCACCAAAAAACGCCGCTCCCAACACTAGATAAATTGGAAGTTTTGCCGAGCAACTCATAAATGGCGCGAGCAAGGCAGTTTTTATTTGCGAGTTTTTGTCTTCCATATTACGCGCAGTAAAAATTGCAGAAGTCGCACAGCCAAAACCCATGATCAGCGTGTAGGCACTTTTGCCAGAAAGTCCAAGTTTTGAAAATATGTCGTCAAACAAAAACGCAACGCGCGACATATACCCTGTTTCTTCCAAAATTGACAAAAACAAAAACAACAATACAATTTGTGGCAAAAATGAAAGCAGTGTTTCAAGTCCGCCAAGCACTCCAACCAGTGCAAAGTCTTTCACCCAAAGTGGACAATCCGCGCATAGTTTTGTGAGTGCGTTTCCAAGCGACAAGTCAAGAAGTTTGCAAACAAGATCACCCAGCCACGCGCCGAGCGAAAAAAATGTTAAATAGAAAACACCAAGCATGAACGCAAAAAACAAGAGAACTCCTGCCAACTTGTTGGTTGCAATTTTATCAAACCAACCAAGTCTTGAATTGGACGTTGTTTTCTTGTAATCGCACTCTTTGAGAATTTGTTTGACTTTTTGGAATCTTCCTCGTGCCACTTGTGAACAACTGAATTTTGGTTTCAAATTTTCAATAATTTGTTGTTTCTCACGAGAAATTTGAAGTTTTTTTGCAATTTTTTCATCATTTTCACATAATTTTATCGCACACCACTTTGAATCAAGTCCTGCGACCAAGCATTCTTTTGTTATTTGTTTTTCAATTTTTTCAATATTCAAACCCTCAAGATAATCAATTTTGAGGGTGCTTTCTTGGTCTTCAATTTGATTTAATAAATTCTTACATTCTTTTTTTTGTGCATTTCCAACAACAACCGGCACACCCAAAATGTTGGATAATTTTTTTATATCAAAAGACGCATAACACTTTTTTGTGTTTGTGTCATTAACAAACAAAACAAATTTACGCTTTGCCTCCACAAGTTGCAAAACGAGATATAGGTTTCTTTCAAGATTATTTATGTCGCAAATATTGATAACAACATCGTCTTTGTTTTCGAGAAGTGCGTCCACCGTCACTTGTTCTTCAAAACTCAACGTGGTCAGTGAATATGTTCCTGGAAGATCAGTCATCACATATTCTTTTGAGTTAAATTTAAATTTTTTTGATTTTCCGTCAACTGTGACACCATGCCAATTCCCAACGTGCTCGTCACTCTTTGTGATTGTGTTAAAAAAAGTTGTTTTTCCAGTATTCGGATTTCCCACAAGCAACAAGTTTTTCATTTCCACACCTTCTTCACAATAATTTTTGCAGCAAGTGATGAACGAAGCATCAATTTTGTTCCGTCCAAAGAAATCAATACACTTTTGTTAAACATGGACTTTTTGAGAAGAATGACATTTGCTTCTGGGAAAAAACCAAGATCACCCAATCTTCGCATGATAGATGAACAATCATCTTCAACCATTGCGATAACATAATTTTCATTTCTCTTTGCATCAACAAGCGACAAAAAAGGGTTCATACAATATTGTATGAACCCTTGTTTTTTATAGAACAATCCTACAAGTTGTTGATAAATTTTTTGAAGTAATCAACATCTGCGAACTTGCGATAAACTGATGCAAAACGAACATATGCGACTTCATCAATTTCACGGAGTTTGTCCATAACAACTTCGCCAATTTCGCTTGACTTGACTTCGCCTGCGAGTTCGTTTTTGAAGTGATTTTCAACATCTTCGCAAAGATTTTCAATTTGTTGAATTGAAACTGGCCTTTTTTCGCAAGCGCGAATAACACCCTTCTTCACTTTTGCAATGTCAAAAGGTTGACGGCTTCCGTCATTTTTTACAACCAAAAGTGGGGTTGTTTCGACTGTTTCATATGTAGTGTAGCGCTTGCCGCATTTGAGGCATTCACGGCGGCGGCGAATTGAATTTGATTCATCTGTCGCACGAGAATCAACAACTTTACTTTCTGGATAACCACAATATATGCATTTCATAACTTTTTTCTCCTGCTTATATTGTAGTATAGAAAAACCACAATTGCAAGCAATTTTTATTTTTTGTCACCAGAACTTTGAAGACTTGATGCTGGCATTGATGCGGAATATGCATTTGTTGTTGGAGTGTTCGCACCATAGAGTTCAACAAGGATTGTGTCATCGCCAATTTTTCGAATTTGGGAGAGCGGGATAAAAATTTCAGCAGAATTTTTGAAAACATTCCAAAAGTTTTTGCTCGCTGGAACAACAAATCCAAGAACAACACAAGTCTGCATATTAAAAATTATGTCAGTGACATGCCCCAGACATCTTCCGTCAACAATATTAACCACTTCTTTGCAGCGGATATCCAAAAAAGAAAAATCCAAGTTCTCTCCTTGGATTTATATATGCTCACACTCCCCAAAATTTGACAAAAAGTTTCAAAATTTTCTGTTTTAGGTCATTTCTTTTTTTATGCTTGCAAGTGCATTCTTTTCAAGACGAGATACTTGTGCTTGCGAAATGCCCACCTCTTCACTCACTTCAATTTGTGTTTTTCCGTCATAATAACGCATAAGCAAAATTTCTTTTTCGCGTGGGCTGAGTCTGACAATCGCACTGGACAAAGCAAACTTCTCAAGCATTGAGTCTGAATCGGTTTTGTAGTCTGCGATTTGGTCCATAACACGAACAGTTTCGCTTCCGTCATTGTAAACTGGCTCATTGAGTGACACAGCATCAGAAATTGCATCAAGTGCAATCATAACAGATTTTGGTGGCAAATTGAGTTCGTTTGCAATAAAGTCAATTGACGGCTCGTCTTGATTGAGTTTGACTTCTCGCTCTTTGATTTGAAGCGCACGATAAGCGATGTCACGCATGCTTCTTGACACACGAACAATGTTGTTGTCGCGAAGGTATCTTCGAATTTCGCCAACAATCATTGGAACCGCATATGTCGAAAAACGAACGTTAAGAGATGTGTCAAAATTGTCAATCGCTTTAATCAGCCCCACACAGCCAACTTGAAACATATCGTCCGCCTTGTCTTTCTTTCCGCCAAATCTCTGCACAACGCTGAGAACCAGACGCATATTTGCAACAACAAATTGGTCGCGTGCATACTCATCACCACTTTTAACTTTTTGCATAAGTTCAACAAGGTCAGCATTTTTAAGTTTTGGCAGAGTTGACGTGTCAACACCACAAATCTTAACTTTGTTTGCCATTTTTCACCTCATGACGATATTTTGCCCAAGTGAAAAATCTTATATACAAGCAAACTTTGACTTGTTTTGTCGAAAAAACATCAAAAATTTCACGCTTTTGCATCAAAAATGATTAATTTAATTAATTATTTACATAATATTTGTCAAATCTTTTTTCATTCGTCCAAGAATTTTTTTCTCAATTCTTGAAATATAGCTTTGCGAAATCCCAAGCATTTCGGCAACTTCTTTTTGAGTCTTCTCCTCGTTTCCGTCAAGCCCAAATCGCAACTTCATGATGTATTGTTCACGAGGGTTAAGTTTGTTTAGCGAGCTATACAAAAGTTGACGCTCAACTGAACTTTCAAGGCCACCGCTCACAACATCTGCTTCTTGACACAACACGTCTGACAACAATAGTTCGTTTCCGTCACCGTCAAATGTGAGAGGCTCATCAATGGACACCTCGCCTTTTTGTTTTGAGATTTTTCGAATTTGCATCAATATTTCGTTTTCAATGCAACGACTTGCATAGGTGGCGAGTTTTATGTTTTTGTTGAGGTTATAAGTATTGATTGCTTTAATCAAGCCAATTGCACCAACAGAAATCAAATCTTCCATATCAATGCCACAACCATCAAATCTTTTTGCAATATAAACAACAAGTCGAAGATTGTGCTCAACAAGTTTTTCTTTTGCTTGTTGGTTGTTGTTTGCAAGTTCTTCAATGAGCATCAGCTCTTCTTCCGGTTCCAGCGGAAGAGGCAAGGCTTCATTCCCACATATATAGCATACAATGTTGTCAATAAACTCCGAATTATCAAATCCGAGCAGTTTTTTTATGATTTTTTTGAAAAAATTTGATATTTTCACTGATATTCTCCTAAAAACAGTTTTGATTAAGCAATATGTCACAACCAAAACTTTTTTGAAATTTGGCAAAACTTAATCCAAGCACACATTCTTTAAGTCCGTTTTTTTCTTTCTTGTTTTTCATTTCAATCTTGTCAATGGGAATGATAAGCATCGACATTTTTTGATTGTTGAGAGTTTGATACTCAATGTAGTGCGCCCCATCAATTTGGATTTTATCAAGCTTTTTCATGAGCAAATTTTCGAGCGCAACATCTTTATGAAGTTTGTTGAATGTTTTGAGTCCAATGATGACAACTGGCTTTTTGCTTACAGGGTCAATGAGCGTGTTTCCGCTGTCGAGATATGCCATGCTTTCAACTTTTTTATCCTTACATTCGAGTTCAATTTCAAATGTAAATTCGTTGCGGTTTTTCTTTCGATAGAAAAACTTTATTGAAGCAACAACGCCATACACCCATGCAAATATTGCAATGTATATTGCGCTCATAAATATTGGTGAATTTATGGCAAATCCCGATGTCAGTGTCACACTTCCAAACAAAAAATACAAAACACCAATTCCCACCCCGCCAAACACAGCGGTGGTTGAAAGAAATATAAAGTAATCCAAAACAAACTTTTTGAAAGTTGAACACTTGTGGGCAATTAATACCATGACAACACCAATGAGAAATTTGACTCCAATAATCAAGAAATTGGCACAGTTTAGTAGCGGCATCAAAAGAGCACATATCGCCCCAAATAAACTTGAAATGCACAGTCTTGCAACAGAAATTTTTTCACGCTTTAGTTTGCATGAAACAAAAAGGATAATCATATCAATCAAAAAATTATCAAGCAAAGCATATTCAACCACAATTTCCATGTTTATAGTATAAAATTACACAATTTATTATGAAAGGCGAAAAAAGTTTTAAAATGGCGAAAAAAAACATTTCATACAAAATGAAATGTTTTTGAAACTCAAGAGATCATTTTCTGAGGCGTCTGAGGAATGGTGGAATGTCTGAATCATCAATTTTGAGTCTTCCTGTTGGAGCTCCATTTGAAGCGGTTGCCATTTCTGGTTTTCTGTCTTCAAATGCTGGTTCTTGTTGCATGTTATTTCTGAGTCCAATTGTTGAACCAAGATAGTTGTCATAAGGTTTTGCACCAAAACCATTGAATGTTGCAATATCTTTTTTGATTTGTTCAGCATTCTCTGTTTTTTCTTTCTTTTCCAAAATGTTTTCGCTGCCTGGGAAGCCTGTTGCAATGATTGTGATTTCAACTTCGTCATTCATTGCTTCATCAATTCCAGCACCAAAGATGATGTTGCATTCTGGGTCAAGAACTTCTTTCACAAGGTCAGCTGCTTCATAAACTTCATCAAGAGCCATGTCATTGCCACCTTTTATGTTAAGAATAACACCAGTTGCGCCTTCAATTGTTGTTTCAAGAAGAGGAGATGAAACTGCTTGACGAACCGCTTCAAGCGTTTTGTTTTCGCCTTTTGCATGACCAATTCCCATGTGAGCAAGTCCTCTGTTTTTCATAACCGAACGGACATCGGCAAAGTCGAGGTTAATCATGTTTGGTTGAACAATAAGGTCAGAAATTCCTTGGATACCTTGACGAAGAACATCGTCCGCATATCTGAACGCTTCGACAATTGGAGTGCCCTTTGGAACAAGTTTGAGAAGTTTGTCGTTTGGAATGATAACCAATGTGTCGACATATTTACGCAAGTTTTCAATTCCGCGGTCTGCGTTTTCCATTCTGCGTTTGCCTTCAAATCCAAATGGTTTTGTGACAACAGCGATTGTCAATATTCCCATTTCTTTTGCAAGTTGAGCAACGATTGGAGCAGCACCTGTTCCTGTTCCGCCACCCATGCCAGCCGTGATGAAAACAAGGTCGCAATCTTTGAGAAGTTCAGAAATGCTTGCTTTGCTTTCTTCTGCTGCCTTTTGTCCAATGTCTGGATCAGCACCTGCTCCAAGTCCACGGGTAAGTTTTTCGCCAATTTGAAGACGAAGTTCCGCTTTGCTCATGAGGAGTGCTTGTTTGTCTGTGTTGATTGCAACAAATTGCGCACTTGTGATGTTTGCGTTAATCATTCTGTTGACAGCATTATTTCCGCCACCTCCAACTCCGATGACTTTGATGCTTGCAACTGGACTAATATTATTGTTTGAATACATATTTCTCTCCTAAATTTTATATTTTTTTGCTTTGACGCAATTTGTTAATTCTTTTTTATCTTACTATCTTTGAAATATTTTTGCAAGAAAACCCTTAACTTTTTGTGAAAAACTTGTCGACTCATCTTCAAGTTTTTCAAGTGCCATGTCAAGAAGTCCCAAAGTTGAGGAAAGGTATGCCTTGCTCATTTGTGCATCTTTTGGCATGAGAAGTTTGACATTTCTTCCAATTGATTTTGAAAGTTGGTCTTTTGCTCCTCGAATGTATGAGATTCCCCCACCCGTCAAATAAACATCAACAAACTCTGGATGTTCTTCTTTGCACAAATTAAGACACTTGTTGATGGCAGAGGCAATCATATCAATTCTTGCACACACAACCGCATTTGTCATTTGCATTGAAACTGGCACTGTCTTGCTTTGAATCTGAACTTCATAAACATCTTTTTGTGATGGGCTGATGCTGAGCACAACTTTGCTTTTTAGTTGTTCGGCACTCGCAAATGGAATATGCAAACATTGTTGCAAATCAGCTGATATGTGTCCGCCACCAAGTGAGAACGAATTGAGCATAACAAGTCCTTTGCCGCGAATAAGGCTGACCGAAGTTGATATGTAGCCACAATCAATTATGATTGCATATTTTTCTCTTTGGTTTTCATCAAGAAGATACATTCCTTCTGCAAGTGGGCTTGAAAGATATTCGCAATTTTGAATTCCAAGATTTGACAAAATTCCATTGATTATTTCAATAAATGTGTTATCCGCCCAAATGCATGAAATGCTTGCCGAAAGTCGAGAAGAACGCTCTCCCACAGGATCCACAACACGCCTGTTGTCAGAAAGAACAAAATAGATGCCAGAACAGTTTATCATTGTATGGGTTGTCTCAAACTCACTGCCGCTTGCTTTCAAGAAAAGGTCTTGAACATTTTCTTTTGAAATTCTGATTTTTTTCGGATAGTTTTGGCTAACCAGTTTTGTTTCGCAAAGAGAAAATTCGCCTGGAACGCCAACAAACAAATCTCGAATCTCAAGTCCTGAATTGGTCTCTGCATTTGCTTTTGCAAGGTTTATGGCAGTCGCAAGTTCGTTTGTGTCCAAAAACTCCCCATCAACATAGCCTGAGTATTCACTTTCTCCAGTGCCGAGAATGTTAAATGTGCCATTGATGCCGCGTTTTCCAACAACAATTCTCACGCTCGACGAGCCAATGTCAAGCACTGCCACCATGCCTTGGGACATATTTTCCTCCTTTGTGACAAAATTTGAATAAATGAATAATTATCAAATTTTTTCTATAATTATAAACAACAAAAAAAATCATGTCAATAGATTTCTTGTTTTATTGTCATGATTTTTTTGATTGACGCTTGTTTTCTATGTCAAGTTCTTTAACTTTGCAAAAATTTCTCCTTTTGAATTTTCATAAATCAGTAGTTCATACTCCGCTCGATTGAAACCCTCAATCGTGTAGTCGCACGCAAATAGTTTGTTAAATTTGCTTTCAAGCCTGTTTTCATAATCAAAAATTTGATATGCGAAATCAGAATGAGATTTCAAAATCAAAGTTGTTTCGTCTGCAAAGCTTTCGGGATTAATTCTTTTTTCAAAACTTATAGTTTTGAAGTATGCCATGCTTTCAAGTTTGTTTCTGTTGTTGCGAAAAAGTGCCAAATAAATTTTTTTGAAGTTCGCGGTGTCAAATCCCTCAAATTCAAGAAAATCCGCTTCTTTGATTTCTCCCTCGTTTGTTGGAGTCTTCCCTTCAACCAAAATCGCATTGCTTTTTGTGGACAAATAGCCTTGTTTTATTTCAAGCACTTTGAGTTCTTCATCACATATATAGGTTTGTCCATCACGCTCAAAAGCAAAGAGTTGTTGACGAAGAGCAAGATGAATGAGAACTGAAGACGGAAACTTTGTTTCAATATTTATTACTTTGAGATTTGGATAGTTTTTTTCAATGGATGAAATTGTTTTTTTCTTGTCCATCAAAAACACTGACTTGCCAAAATCAATCTCACATTTTTCTGTTATTTCGTGAGAAAGAGTTTGAGTGTCATAAATCTCATTTGTTGTTTCAAATTTTATGTCGGCATTTTTCAAAGAAAATGCAGTGAAAAACAATATGATGCCAAGAACTATGAGAGCACCAAGAACTGAGCCAAGAATAATCAAAACCATCTTTTTCTTTGTCAATCTTTTATCCTTTTTATTTTTGCACCAAGCCGCGTGAGATCATCTTCAATTTTGAAATAACCGCGGTCAATCAAATGCACATTGTCAATGGTTGTATAACCTTCTGCTTTGAGTCCTGCAAGACAAAGTGCCGCACCGCCACGCAAATCACACGTTGTCACACTCGCCCCAGACAGACTTTCGACACCAACAACGACAGCAATATTGTCTTTAACAGTGATTTTTGCACCCATTTTGACGAGTTCGGGAATGTGCTTAAATCTGTTTTCAAAAAGGTTTTCAACAATTATGCTTGTTCCTTTTGCCGTTGCAAGAGTTGCGAGCATTTGTGCTTGCATGTCAGTTGGAAATCCTGGGAATGGTGCAGTTTCAATTTTTTGAACCGCAGAGAGTTTCCCATTTGACGACAAGTATATTTTATCACTTTCGTATGCGATTTTGCAATTAGAATTTTGTATTTTGCTCAAAACTGGACTAATGCTTTCGCGTTTTACATTTTTTAGTTCAATCTCGCCGCCACAACTTGCGCCCATAAGTGCATATGTTCCCGCAATAATGCGGTCGGGAATTGGAGTGTATTCAATCTCGGTTTTGAGTTTTTTTACACCAACAATCTCGATGTGGTCAGTCCCCGCTCCTCGAATTTTTGCACCAAGTCCATTCAAGAAGTTTTGAAGGTCAACAATTTCAGGCTCTTTTGCCGAGTTATAAATATGTGTTTCGCCTTCCGCCAAAACACTTGCCATCATGATGTTTTCGGTTGCACCAACAGAGGGAAAATCAAGGTGTATATCCGCACCCACAAGGTCACCGGCCTCACAAAACAAAAAGCCATGTCTATCACTCACTGACACAGAAAGACTTTTTAATCCGCGAAGATGTATATCAATGGGGCGCGCCCCAATTTCGCAACCACCGGGATATGCAACTTTTGCTTTGCGGAATCTGCCAATAATCGCCCCCAAAGAAAAAATTGACGAGCGAACCGTGCTCGCCTTTTGAGGAGAAATCTCATATGAATTGAGATTTGAATTATCAATTTGAATATCGCCGCCGTCAAATGTTATCACACTTCCCAAATCTTCAAGGACGGCACACATATTAAATACATCAACAAATCTGGGATTTTTATGTAATATCACTTTGCCTTCGCACAAAATTGTTGCGGCAAGAATGGGAAGAAAGGCATTTTTTGACGAAGGAATTTCAACACTTCCAAAAAGTTTTTCGCCACCAAAAATTTGAAGTTTATCCATCGCCCCCTCCAAATTCATTTTATGAAATTTTCTTTTCTTGTGTTCAAATTCGCAAAATATGTTTGGAAACTTGTTCGTCCGAAACAAGCATCTGATAGACTTTGTCAACTTGTGCTTTGTCTCCTTCTATGGCGACAATTTTCATTTGAGGACGAATATAATCATCAATTTCAAACTTGACATCATTTTTCTCGTAAACATATCTGGTTCGGAGATTATCCGCGCTTTGTTCAAAATCCATGACTTCAAGCATTGAGCGAGCGTTTTAATTCCCAACTCGTCGAGCACCATTGCTTCTGATTCTTTTGACACTTTGAGAAGGTTGTCATTCTTCCAAACCTTTTTGAAATCCTAAACCGTCACTTTTTCAGAGCCAAATTGACTATTGACTTATATATTGCATTTTGTTATAAATTATATTAAATAGACAAAAGGAGATATTCGATGGAAAAATACAAAATTAAAGATTTGCTTTTGATTTATGAGTTTGGAGATTGTAGGTTTGGTGTTTTGAACAACAAAAAAACAAAAATCAAAATCTTGACCAAAAATGAAATTCATTCTATAAACAACCCTTCGTTTCATACATATATGAAAGAAGATAGAGAAGTCGGTCATTTATACTATGTTAATGCATATGAGACAAATGACGGATTAAAAGCATTTCCATTATGTGGTAAATTTGAAGACATAAATGCAAACTCAAGGGCAATTTTCAGAGATGATGATGATACATGTTTTTATCGCTATAAGCAAATTATGCAAGTGTTGGAATACAATCGTATGGATAACAGCAAAAACATCTTTGAGGCTGTATTTAATAACCCTGAAAATTTTATTGATATTACCACTGTTGCAAAAATTGAAAAAGCGGTTAATTTTGTTGAATCCCATAGCAAATCCGCTTTTAGAAATATTAAAAATGAAAGACTGGCCAAACAGAAATGCAAAAATCAAGAATATGCAAAACAATATGACCAAACATTAGAATTTTGAAAAACGCCCACCAATATTGGTGGGTATTTTTATTGCACTTTTTATTCAAAGTGTCAACAAAATTGTTTTTTTCATGCTTTGTCTTTCGACATTGAGGCAGATGCCGACTGCGGACATGAACACAACGAGAGATGTTGAACCAGACGAGATGAACGGAAGTGGAAGACCTGTCGGCGGAATTGAACCTGTGACAACGGCGACATTGATGAGAGTTTGCACCGCGATGACGGCGGCAACACCGACACACAAAAGACAACCAAAACGATCGTTCGCCCCCAGTCCAATTTTGATTAGTTTGACGACCAAAACCGCAAAGACCACGAGCAAAAGTCCTGCGCCAACGAATCCAAACTCTTCAGCAATGATTGAAAAAATGAAGTCACTTTCCGAGAATGGCAAAAACAAATATTTTTGGCGGGAGTTGAAAAGGCCAACTCCAAACCAACCGCCTGAGCCAATTGAATAGAGTGACTGAATGAGTTGAAACCCCTCACTTTGTGGATTTGCCCAAGGGTCCAAAAATGCAACGAGCCTTTTCATTCGGTATGGTTCAATCGCAATTAACACTGGAACCATGCAAAGCGCAGGAACTCCAACAAAAGCAAACTGCTTTGCACTCGCGCCGCCAACAAACAGCATGATGAGAAGAACCAATCCCAAACACATTGTGATTGACATGTTTGGTTCGGCGATGATGAGCAAGCAAAAAATGCCACCCAAGACGAGAACTGGCAAAATGCCGCGAAATGATTTGACTTTGTGGTAGTTTTCGCCGAGATACCATGCCGCATAAAGCACAAACACAAACTTGCAAATTTCACTCGGTTGAATTGTTATTCCTGGAAGACGAATCCACCTTTTTGCCCCATAGTTTTCAACCCCAATTCCTGGAACAAAAACCAAGACCATGAGAACAACCGAAACCGCAATGATGACATATCTCCACTTTACGAATTTGTGGTAATCAACATAAGAGAACAAAACAAGACACATCGTCCCAATCACCGCACCAATGATTTGCTTTATCAAGAAATAATATTGATTGTGATAACGATGTGCCGCAGCATATGAACTTGCAGAATACACCATGAGACAACCAAATCCAACAAGAAACAAAACAAGAACGAGCACAATAATTTGTGTTCGTGAAAATTTTATGTTTCCCCTAGATTTATTTAACTTTTTCACAAAAACAATCTCCGCGTTCTTCAAAATTCTTGAATTCATCAAAACTTGCACATGCCGGAGAAAGAAGAACAACATCTCCCGCTGTTGCATTCATTTTTGCTTTTTCAAAAGCTTCATCAAAATTTTCCGACAAAATATAGTTGTATTTTTCTTTATATTTGTTTATTGAATTTTCAATAATTTCATAATTTTCGCCATAAATTACAAATAATTTCACATTATTTAGGCTTTTTTTGAACAAATTATCAAAATTTTGATTTTTTGTCTGTCCACCCAGCATGAGAATGACATTCTTTTCAAAAGCGTCCAAAGCACAAAGCGTTGACGAAATGTTGGTTGCTTTTGAGTCGTTGAAATATAGCACGCCGTCCTTTTCCCCCACGAACTCGATTCGATGACGAAGAGGTTTGAAATTTGAAACAACAGATGAAATTGTTTTGTCATCAACTCGAAAATATTTTGCAACGGTCACAGCACACAATATGTTTTCAAGATTTTTTTCGCCACGCAATCCAACATCTTTGACGCTCATGATGTCATCAAAATTTTCGTCATAATAGCAAAGTTTCCCCGCTCTCTCAAAGCAACCCTTGACAGTTTCGGTTTTTGAAAAATATAGTGCACGAGAGTTTATGTGACGAGTTCTGTCAAACACAATTTTGTCGTCAAAGTTGATGATGGCAACTTGCTTTTTTGTTTGACCCAAAAAAACTTTGAGTTTTGCCTGAAAATAATCTTCGACAGTTCCGTGCCAATTCTCATGGTCCGGTGAAAGATTGAGAAGGCATGCAACATCAAAGCAAAAATCATTCATATTTTCAAGCATAAAAGAAGACACTTCAAGAACAACTTTTGTTTTTCTCGAAATGGAGTTAATTTGTGAAATTAGTGGCGTGCCAATGTTTCCGGCAAGAACGCACGGATATTTTTGTTTGAGCATCTCATAAATGAGCGTTGCGGTTGTGCTTTTTCCGTTGGTTCCTGTGACAGCAATGGTTGTTGCTTTGATGTTTTTTAGGCTGTATTCAAGTTCAGTGACGACTTGAATTCCAAACCTTTTCAGATGCAAACAAAACAAATCTTTTTTTAGGTTAATCCCAGGACTTGTTATGCAAAGTTTTATTTGATTTTTCAAGACGTCTTCAATTGACGAAATCATTTCGCATCCATCAATTTGCTCAATCTCTTTCGTATAAACAAAAACCCGATATTTTTTTGAGAGAAAGTGTTCCACACACGCTTTGCCAGTCACACCATATCCCAAAATTAGAACAGATTTTTGTTTTTTCATATCACCTCACCGCAAGCGTCATCGCAATCGAAAAAACGCTTATTGCCATCGTTATAAATATATATATTACGACAATGCGGTTTTCATGCACTCCTTTTTTCTCAAAATGGTGATGAAGTGGCGCCATGAGAAAAACACGTTTTTTTGTTCGCTTGTAGTGCAACACTTGAATGATGTCAGACAGTGCTGAAAGAACAAACATAATCCCCAAGATTGGTAGATATAGTTCAAGTCCTGAGAATACTGAAAGCACTCCAATGAGTCCGCCGAGTGCAAGTGAGCCGGTGTCGCCCATAAAGATTTTTGCCCTGTTGCAGTTGAAACACAAAAATCCACCAAGTCCACCCATCATGGCAGCAGAAATGAGCACAAGATTAAACTGTTCAGTCTGGACATGGGTTGCACTGGTGTTTGAAATAAAAATATAAATAAGGACAGCAAATCCAAAAAGATAAACAAAACTTACTCCTCCCGCCAGTCCGTCCAATCCGTCAGTGAGGTTGACGCTGTTTGTGATTGCAATCATAACAAATATCACAAACGGAATAATGCCCCACCCGAGGTTCAATGTTATGTTTGAAAAAGGCAAAACAATCTCGTTTGGAACAAGACCGTTGAAATATGCGAATAATCCAATGATTGTTGATATGCCCAACTGTCCAATAATTTTTTGATAGGGTTTCAGCCCCTCATTTTGATGAAACTTAATTTTGATGAAATCGTCCAAAAACCCAAGCAGTCCAAATGAAAGCGTGACCGCGATTGCAATCACAGAAAGCAAGCAATCTTCCCGCAAAAAACAAGCTGCGGCCACCACAAACCCCAAAAGGAAAATAAATCCCCCCATTGTTGGAGTCCCCTGCTTGTCCTTATGCAGTTCAACATAGTGCAAAATTGTCTGTTTGAGTTTGAACTTTTGCGAAAGTTTTATAACCAGTGGCGCGAAAACCACAGAAACCAAAAGCCCAATCAAGAAACAAAACAGCAAGTTATACGCTTTCATTTCTTCTCCTTTTATAAAAATTGTTTGACAACTTCGGCATCTTTGAAATGAATTTTTTCTCCTTTAATTTCCATATAATCTTCGGCACCTTTGCCACAAACAAGAACAATGTCATGCGGACGAGCAATCTTCATCGCGTGCTTGATTGCCTCAAATCTGTCGACAATTTCAATATGGTTATTTCCTTCAAAACCCGTCTTGATTTCATCAATTATATCTTGGGGATTTTCAAATCGAGGATTGTCTGACGTCACAATCACATCGTCACAATATTTTTCTGCAATACGAGCCATTTGTGGCCTTTTTTGTCTTTCTCGACCACCCCCGCAACCAAACACCAAAATAAGTCGACCGCTCGTGAGACCGCTTGCTGTTTTCAAAACATTTTGCAACCCGTCTGGAGTATGTGCATAGTCAATAACAACATCAAACCCCCTTGTTGACGAGTATACATTAAACCGACCTTCAACCCCCGCAAACGAAGCAATCGCGTCCTTTGTTTCTTCAAACGGAACACCAAGCATGGAACAAGCACAAAACGCCGCCATGATGTTTTCAATATTATATTTCCCAACAAGCGGCGAATTTATTTCCACAATATTATCCATGAAGTTCAGAACAAAATGACTGCCTTTTGCACTCATCGAAAGTCCTGCGACAAAACAATCCGCGGGACAATCCATTCCATATGTGATTTTTGCGAGATTATTTTCTTGCATATTATTTCTCAAAATCTCATCATCAACATTGACAACCCGACTCAAAACATATGGACTATTCATGAAGTCAACTTTGGTTTTTGCGTATTTTTGAAAAGTATCAAAAAAGTCCAAGTGGTCTTCTGTGATGTTTGTCATCACTCCAACTTCAAAAATTATGCCCGCAATTTTCTTCAGTGCAATGGCATGGGCAGAAACTTCCATAACAACATATTCAACGCCGTCTTCCAGCATTTGCATAAAAAACTTGTGCAAAAGGTCAGGGTCAGGAGTTGTCATATTGAAATTAATGTTGTTTCCATTCCAAAAAGCACCGCTTGTCCCAATGACTGCCGCATTTTTGCCTGCATGGTTCAAAATGTGGGCAATTAGAATTGCTGTGGTTGTTTTTCCATTCGTCCCCGAAACCCCAACAATTTTGAGTTTGTCACTCGCTTTGTCAAAATAGTTTTTGCAACATAGAGCAAACGCTTCTCGCGTGTCTTCAACAATAATTTGCATTGCGGAAATATTGAGAGGGTGCTGGCAAACAATTGCTTTCGCGCCTTTCTTTGCCGCATCACAAGCAAATTTATGACCATCAATATTCTTTCCTTCAAAGCAAAAGAACACGTCATCTTTCTCAATCTTATTAGAATCAAATTTTGGATGATTAAAAAATTTGTCAATCGTGGCATTTTGAATTTCTTGAATTTTAACCCCGTCAAATAGTTTTTCAAATGAAATCATATTTTTCTCCTTGTTTTGAGTGTAGCACGTGGAAAATTTTTTTGTTGATGTTCGCAAAATAACTCATAATACGAGCAAAATTTCACTCATTTGCAGCACTGATTTGAACTGTCGAATATTTTTCGAGAACTGTGCCAGTTGGTGGGAACTGGGCAACAACCATTCCACCCTCGCCATCAAGCTCATAGTTTAGTCCCATTGACACAAGTGTTTCGCAAGCTTCAACAAGGCTTAGTCCAACAAGATTTGGCATTTCAACATATTCTTTTTGTTTTTGTTGTTCGTCTTGTGACTTTATGTTTTTTGCTTGGAATATGCCAGAAAAAATTTGTTTTGCATATGGTGCCGCGACAACACTTCCATAATAAACGCCAGCGCTTGGCTCGTTAACCAAAAGCAACATTGCATACTCTGGATTTTCCGCGGGATAGGTGCCAAAGAAACTTGAAACATATTTGCCTCTTGCAATAACACCATTCTCATATTTTTGTGCAGTTCCAGTTTTTCCTCCAATTCGATATCCATCAACAAAAGTTGTTTTCCCACGTTTTGTTGCAACATTTTCGAGCAAATTATTAATTAAATTTGAAGTTTTTTGCGAAATTACTTGTGTTTTGACCATTTTTTTGTTTTCAAGAATGACATTACCTTGACTATCTGTCGCACTTTTGACGAGATATGGTTGCAAAAGCTCACCACCATTGATTGCCGCACAAAATGCGGTTATGATTTGGATTGGAGTGACGGCAACCGCTTGACCGAATCCAATGCGAGCAAGGTCGACATTTTTAACGCTTGACTGCTTCATCAAAATTCCAGAACTTTCTGATGCAATGTCAATGCCAGTTTTTGACCCAATTCCAAACTTTTTGAGATATGAATAAAAACTATTTGTTCCCATTCGAAGTGCCAAGTCCATAAAGACTGAGTTGCAAGAATTGATGAAACCGTCAACCAAGTCCTCGCTTCCGTGTCCAATTGTTTTCCAACACTTGATTTTTTGCCCGTCAACAATTCGATAGCCGGGGTCATAAAATCTGTCATTCAAGTTTGTTTTGCCCTCTTCAAGCGCAGCTGCAGTGGTTAGAATTTTGAAAGTTGAACCTGGTTCATAAACATCAACGACTGCGGTGTTTTTGACGGTTGACATGAGGCTTGGATCACTTCTTGGAATATCATTGAGATTGAAACTTGGTTTGAGTCCAAGCGCCAACAGTTCGCCATTTTTTGGATTCATGACAATGCATGTCACGCTTTTTGGTTTGTGGTCAAGAACAACTTGCTCCAAAACTTTTTCAACCACTTGTTGGATGGCAACATCAATCGTCAGTTGCAAGTTCATTCCCGCAACAGAAGGAATATATGACGAAAGTGTGTTGTCAATTTGGCGACCTTGCAAATCACTTTGGACATAGTATTTCCCGTCAAGACCTGTGAGCATATTATTGTAGTATTGCTCAATGCCCGCTTGACCAACATTATCAATGGTTGTGAATCCCAAAATTTGCGTCAACAAATCTCCATATGGATAGTATCTTCCAATATTTTCAGACAAAAACACACCTTTGTAGTCGCTGTTCAAAATTTTTTGAGCAATCTCTTGATCAATCTGCATCTTCACAAGGCTTTCAGAAATTGTTTTGTCAATCGCTTTTGCATGAACTTTTTCAAATTCCAAACCCAAAAGGTTTGATAGATATGATGACACTCCAATTGGGTCATCAACTTCACGGCCGCGAAGATAAACATTGTATGTCGTTTTTGAAACAGCAAGGGTCGCCCCATTTGTGTCATAAATTTTGCCACGCTCGCCAGTTATTGGCAAATCTCTCGTCCATTGATTAAACGCTTTTTCTTGCAGCCATTTTCCATCAACAAGACTCACAATCGAAAGTCTGATAAGCAGTGTACAAAAAAGAAAGGATATCGCAATAATTAATGCTGATATCCTCTTTCGTAATGAAAATAATGTGTATGTTTTTTGAATTTTAAATTTGAATTTTGGTTTTTTCATGCTCTCCCAAAAAATTTTCTGATTTTGTCAACAAACCTATCAAACCAATTCGAATTTTGGGGAACCTCTGTGACGTCTTCTATCTCTTCTGGAAAACTTTCAAGATACCTATCTGCCCCAATTTGAAAACTGTCTGCTGGCGCTTCCTTCCCTTTTTCAATAAGGTCATCAAGTTTGCTGATTTTATAAATGTATTTGGTCGTATTTACTTCAATTTGTTGCTGTGCAGCCGCAACTTCACTTGAAAGGCGTGTGATTTTGACAGCATTATGAATCGCAAGTCCCGAAAACAAAGCAACTGCAATGCAAACAGCAATAGAAATGAATTTCACACGATATTTCACTTTTTTTGCTCTTTGTTTTTGCTCTGCTTGGTTTTGAACTTGCGTTTCTTCATCTTCGACGCTTTCGGTTTGCAGCTCGGTTTCACCAATATATTTTGGCATTGAAACGCTCTCTTCATCAACTTGTTCAGCCTCGCTGGAGGCAATTTCAGTGACTTCTGTCACTTCAGTTTTTTGAGCATTTTCAAGTTTTTTCTCAAGTTGCCGTCTCTCTTCTTCTTCCAATTTTCTTTGCTGAGTTTCAAAAGCATTCACTCTTTCGCGTGTGAGTTCGTCAATCCTTTTGAGAAGATTGACATTTGGTTTTGTGTCTTCTTTTGTTTCATTTTTTGGCACAGAAAGACTTGCGTCAGTGTCAGTTGTCATTGTCGCCACTCGCCCATCGCGAAGATTTTGGATTTTGTCTTCTGTGTTTTCCATAATATATGATTGTTATATCATTTTTACAACAATTTGACAACCACTTTTTTATCAACTTGTTCAAGTTGTGTCGTTGCAACAAAAAAAGAGCAACCTTGCTCTTTTCTCAAATTTTTCTTACAACTCGGAGTTTTGCACAAGTAGAACGAGTGTTTTTTTGTTGTTCTTCTTGGCTTGCAACGATTGGTTTCTTAGTGATCAATTCAACCTTTTTCTTATGACCACATATGCATATTGGCGTTTTGGGTGGGCAAATGCAGTCTGTTGCTTCAAGCCTGAAAACATTTTTAACAATCCTGTCTTCAAGAGAATGAAAAGACAAAACACAAATAACTCCGTCAGGTTTTAGATGATCAATCAAAAAATGTAATGTATCTTCCAGTCCTGTTAGTTCTCCATTAACTTCAATTCTTATTGCTTGAAAAACTTTTTTTGCACAACCGCCACTTTTGTAAACAAGTTTTTTGGGCAATGCACTTTCAATTATGTCGTTGAGTTGTTTTGTTGTTGTGATTGGTTGTTTTGTTCGCTCTTCAACAATTTTTCTTGCAATTGTTTTTGCGTTTTGTTCCTCGCCATATTGAAAAAATATTTTGACAAGTTTTTCGTATGGATATGAATTGACAACATCAAACGCCGAAAAAGATTGTTCTTGATTCATTCTCATGTCGAGTGGACCATCTCTCAGAAAACTAAAACCGCGTTCAGGATTGTCGATTTGATAAGAGCTCACACCGAGGTCAATAAGCACGCCGTCCATGTCAGGAAGATTATTTTTTTCAAATATTTCTTTAATATTTTTGAAATCATCATGAATTAAAGTGAAATTTGAATAATTTTTTAATCTTTCTCGCGAAGCACAAAGTGCGTCCTCATCTTTGTCAACGCCAAACAAGTGACCATTTTTCAAATGCGAAATAATGGCAGAGCTATGCCCCGCTCCGCCAATTGTGCAATCAAGGTAGTTTCCGTCCGCCTTGATATTCAACAATTCAATTATTTCATTTTTCAAAATCGGTTCGTGTCGAAATTCCAATTTGTCCTCTCTTATGGTTCTGGTGTTGGTGGGTCGATTGGGTCTGGTTCTGTTGGAGGTGTTGGAAGTTCAATTCCAAACATCTCTTTTAGACGATTTTTTGTTTCATCGCTAAGACGAGAAGCATTGTCAATATTTTTCTTGATTGTTTCTTTTTCGCTAACCGAAATTTTTGCTGCATTTTCCACCATTTCAGATTTTGCGACATTGTCAACAATGCCAATAATGGTGTCAACAGTTTCTTGGTTGGCTTGTTTGTTGAGACTATTGATGAATGATTCTGCATCTTTCCCAATTGTTGGTTGTTCAGAACCGAGTTTTTGAAGCGAATCTGCCATTTTTGCGACATTCTCAATGGTTTTGAGTGTTGATTCATCCGCAAGATTGAGTGAATCAACTTTTGTTTTCAATTCTTCGTCTGCGATTTTGTCCTTGACTGCATCCTTGACTGCGTCTGCAATCGCTTCACTTGTGCGTGCAATATCTGCGACCTTGTTCAAATCGCTTGGAGAAATTGATCCAGTTGATTTGAGATCATCAGCAATTTTTACAGCAACCAAAAGTTTGTGCCAATCAACATCGTATGGATTTGCATAACCTTCGTAATAACTAGCAAAATATGTTCCATAATCAACATCTTTCTTCATATAGTCGATGAGATTGAGATATGTTGCTTCAAACACTGCATTTTCTTTTATTTTTCCTGCAATGTTATAGACATTTTGTTTCATTCCTTCCATGAGGCTTTCAAGTGCATCAAAATCAAGGTCTTTGAGTTTGAATCCTTCTTCTTTGAACACTTCACTTGAAAGTGGAATAAGATTTGTCCAAAACTCTTTTATATCAGCTTTTTGTGCTGAAATGTCTGCATCTGATGCAATATCTTGAGTGACAATGTTTGTTCCCAAAATGTCACAAAGTTTTGAATTCATGAGATTGAGAACACAAACAAAGCTTGGTCTGAAGAGTTCGTTGTCAATGATAACACCAAAGGTTTCATCAAATGTCAATGCATTTGGGGTTTTTGTTTCGTCAAATTTTGAAATGAGAAGTCCAACGTCAAGGTTATCCGCAAAAATCATGTCAATGCAATCTTTTTCTTGCAATTTGTTGATAACTCCAACAATATCAGCAACATTATCTTCAAATTTAAACTCTTGTGAATTGACAACATCAAGTTTGATATATTTTTTTGCAGTTGCAAACATATCACTTGCATAAACTGCGTCAACAATTCTATCCATAATGTGTTTATTTTCTGTATCTTTTCCGTCTGGATTTTGATTAAATACGGCAGAACGGTTGACGACATCAAGAGCACGTGCTGCTGGCAACACAAGTTTGTTTAGGTCAACATTTTTGAGCGCATCAAACATTTGACTATCAAAACCAAATTTTAGAATTGTGTTTTTTGTTGATTCTTCAAGCGAATTAAAATATGAATAGGTCTGACTTAAATTGCTTGCAAAAGTTTGTGCGTCTGTCTCGGCGCCACCCCAAACTTCTTCGTTATATTTAACTGTTCCAATGCTTGCCGGCAAGTTTTCGTCAAGCGCTTTAAGTCCTGCATTAAATCCCATATTCATAACAATTCTGAGAGAATTGGTTTTCATGAGATTGTTGATTGTTTGAGTGAGAATTGTGCCTTCTGGTTTTGGTTCAGTCACGCGGTCCAATATTCTCAAAACGTTGATATTGTTGTCTTTGATGTCATCGGCAATCCCTGACTTAACTAACAGTTTTGCAATTTCATAGAGTCCCAAAACATCTTCTTTGACTTCTGCCGCTGCTTGTTTTGCATCTTTTCTTAGAACCTCGGCAAGTTTGCTTGCTCCAATTCCGCTATAAACTCCTTCGCCTTTTATGAGTCCCGTGTAGTTCCCAAATTTCAGATTATCATTTTTTACAACGAATTCTTCAATTGCATAAGGAATGATGTCTCCAGAAATGGCATAAACAAAATTCGATGAAAACACTGCATCAACAAACGCGTCCATACGCTCAAAATCAATGTTTGAAAGTTTGTTGTTTTGATAGTCAAACTCATAAACATAAACGAATTTTTCATACAAATTGCACGCATTGACAATTTCTTCACGTAGCGAAAATTTTTGGCCGCGAACTTGAAGTTGAGTTATTGCATCAAAGCATGCTTGGTCGAGATTTCCAACCGATGCAATCGCACCCACTGCGGACTTGCGATATTTTGTTATTATATCCAAATATTCTTGAGGAACATTTTTTACAATGTAATCTCCAACTGTTGCTGGAAGTTTGGTTTCTCCTTCTGCCATATTTTCTTCATTGTCAGAAAGTCCAGTTGTGACAACTGTTGTTGTCGCAGTTGCTTCTGTTGTTGTGTCAAGAACAGATTGAGCGGTAGCCATAATTCCCGAAATCGGCATAAACAGGATAAACGCAAAAACAAACCCTTGCAAAAGTCCAATCAAACTTCCACAAATCCTATATTTCTTTTCTGGTTTTGGAGTTAGGTCATAGGTGTTTGTTGTATTCTTTTTGATTTCTTCAATGGTTTCTTTTCTCTTTTTGTCGCGAATGACATATTTCGCAAGGATAACAAACAAAATCCAACTCAAAAATGCCATGATGAGTGCGACTGCAATAAATGTTGCGAAATTGCAAATGATTATGATTGTTTGTCTGAGCGTGCTTGAAAGAGAAGCATTATAAGTAAGCAAGTTTGAAATATTAGGATTTTGGCGAACCAAACTCTCCAAATATCTGAGAATGGTGTCTCTCATTCCATTTGGCCAAGTGAATTTAATTCCCAATATCGCTTCAGTAATATATGGAGAAACAACGGCACCAATGATGACAAAAACCAAGAACAAGCCAATCCGCAGTGCAGATCTTTTTACTCCGCGTTTGAATCCAAATAAGAATCCCAGTGCCAACAACAAAACAAATATGATGTTAACAACAAGTGAAACAATGCTTGCAATAGACATATATGCCTCCCTTTTTGAGATAATTAGTTAATTTAATCGACCATGATTGTGTAATTAAATTAATTTGTCAACTTTTCCCATATGAACCATGAGATCAACGAGCTTGTTTGAATAACCCCATTCGTTGTCATACCATGCAACAAGTTTTACAAATTTTGGTGAAAGCATAATTCCTGCTTTTTCATCAAAAATACAGGTTCTCGCATCGCCAATAAAGTCAGATGAAACAACCATTTCGTCAGTTGTTCCCAAAACACCTTTGAGATATGTTTTTTCTGCTTTTTTCATTGCTTTTGTGATTTCTTCATAAGTTGTTTCAACTTTCAATGTGCAAGTGAGGTCGACTGCTGAAACATCAAGTGTTGGAACACGGAAGCTCATTCCAGTGAGTTTGCCTTTGAGTTCTGGCAAAACTTCTCCAACCGCTTTTGCCGCACCAGTTGATGATGGAATAATATTATATGATGCCGCGCGTCCACCACGCCAATCTTTTTTTGTTGAGCCATCAACTGTGAGTTGGGTTGCTGTTGTTGAATGAACTGTTGTCATCAATCCTTCTTCAACACCAAACTCTCTTTGAAGAACATAAACCAATGGTGCAAGACAGTTTGTTGTGCAACTTGCGTTTGAAACAATTTTCATGTCGCTTGTATATTTTTCATGGTTGACGCCATAAACAAACATTGGCATGTTTTTCCCAGGTGCGGAAACAACAACTTTTTTTGCCCCGCCTTTGAGATGTTGTTCAGCGCCTTCGAATGATGTGAATTTTCCTGTTGCCTCAACAACATATTGCGCGCCCGCTTCTCCCCATGGAATGAGCGTTGGGTCTTTTTCGGCAAAGAATTTAATTTTCTTTTTATTGACAACAAGCATTCCGTCTTGAACAGAAGTTGTTCCTTTGAATTTTCCATGAATTGAATCGTATTCAAAAAGATAGTTCGCATAATCAACATCAAGAAATGGGTCATTGATTGCAACAACCTCAACATCGTCACGCTCAGCCACTGCGCGAAGAACAAGTCTTCCAATTCTTCCGAATCCGTTGATACCAATTTTTAATTTTTTCATATAATCTCCCCTTTTAATTTTATATCTTTGTCATCAAGTTCACCCACATTTCGAAATAGGATAAAACTTGATGTAAAAGCAAAACAAACACAAATGTTTGACAAAATCAAAACCGACATCAAAATGATGTATAAACTCGTTCGAAGTGCTGGAATAAAAATTAAAGTCAAAGTCAGAGTCAACGCAAACAAAACAAGAAACAAATGACTAAACCACATTTTTAGGTAGTGACTTTTTGATTTGAACTTGACTTTTGCCTGATAATTTTTGTCCGCAATCGTGCCACGCTCAACGCAGTGATAGTTGTCAACCTTTGTCATTTTCACAATGTTTCTTGGAACTTCTCTCATTGCTCGTGTCAAGGACTTGTCAAAAAGAATAAGTTGACCTTTGCCTGCAAACAAAGAAAAGTTGAATAAAAGTGAGATGATAAAATTTCTTATCTTGGAAAACATCTTTTTCCAAAACCCGTCATCTTTGACATTTTTGACAGTCACAATCTTGTTGCCTTCTTCGTGAGACTTAATCATTTCGTCCAGAATGAAATTGTCAAAATTTTTTGCACCACGCTTGATTAAAATGACATGCGTTTCGCCATGGTTTTGAACAAAATCTTTAACCACTTCGTCACTTGTTGAATTTTTTTCGGTTCGAACAAGAACCAAATTTTCTGGTCGTTTCTTTTTTAGTTTTGTCAAAACATTTTTTGGAAGTTCGGAAAAATAAACATAAAGCATTGAACTTTTTGAACTTGCAAAATTCGCTAGTTCCAAAATGCCTTTTTCGCTTATCTCATTTGTTCCCAAATCCAAAAGAATATTATACATTTTGCCTCTTATAATTTTTTTATTCTCTTTTGATGTCTTCCGCCGTCAAATTGAGTTGTCAAAAACTCCTTGATAATCTTGATTGCTTTTCTCTTTCTCGTAAACCTTCCGCCAAGAACAAGAACATTTGCATTATTGTGAGAACGAGCAAGACGCGCATAAGTTGGGTTTGGACAAAGTGCCGCACGAATTTTTGGATTGCGGTTTGCACATATGTCCATGCCAATGCCTGTCCCACAAATATAGATGCCGATGTTGTTGTCGTTCTCCAAAACTTTTTGGTTTGCACTTTTTGCAAAGTCTGGATAGTCCACAGGCTCCATTGAATAACAACCAACGTCAATAGTCGTGATGTTCTCTTTTTTGAAAAATTTTTTTATGTCTTCTTTGAGAAGAAATCCAGCGTGGTCGCTTGCAAGAATAATCATATATACCCCTTTTTTATTGTTTCAAATTTTGTGCCAATTTATTTGTGCATTCCCAAAGTGTTTGGGCAGTTTTGTCATAAACATCTTGTCCGAATCCATATGGGTCTAAAATGTCGCCATCGCCAACCAATTCGCCAAGTGAAAAAACATTCTTGTTTGACCCAAAGCATTTTTTTTGTTCGGCGGTCATTGTGATGAAGATAATGTCTTTTTTTAGGTCTATGGGACGAAGTTGTTTTGCTTTTCGAGAACTTTTTCGAATGCCAAACTTTTTTAGTGCATTGTTTGCCGCATCACACATCTTTTCGCCCGCAACAACACAAATCCCCGCACTTGTCACTTCAACATCATTGATGCCAAGTTCTTGCAAATGCTTCTTCATAAGTTTTTCTGCCATGGGCGAACGGCAAGTGTTCCCAGTGCAAACAAAGCAAATTTTTCTCATATATCCTCGACTTCATAATAACATAGTTATTAAATTTTTAAAAACAATTTTGAGGCAAACAAAAAATCTTTCCCCAAAAAGAGAAAGATTTTTTTGTCAAATTGCTGATTTTATGGCTGTGCGACTGGGAAGAACGAGATGTTGTTGAGTCCTGGGCATGGCGTTGAAATTTCTTGACATTCTGGAATTTGTGGGTAGCCATAACTTGGAACAAGAATATCAACAACGCCAACAATTTTGAGAACAACATAAAGACAAGCATTGATTGTGAAGATGTTGTTGTCTGAATATGTCCCGCTCGTGCTAACAAGTGCTGCCATTGCAGTGACCTCGATTGGTGTCATCGAAGGTTGTGGAACAAATAGTATTGCTGATTTTGTGACTGTGACTGAACTTGTTCCAGTGCCAACCACGCCATTGTTGTCGCGATATGTGACAATGACTGGAATGGTTATTGTTGCTGTGACGTTTGCGAAGTTTGGACGGTCTGCAATTCTGTCAATCACAACATCTGACACAACAACGCCACTGCCAGTTGCTTGCGCGGAAATGAATGTAAGTGGGAATGCTGGCAATTCAGGTGTGTAAGACAAAACTGTGAGTTGCAACCCGATTTCCTGTGTTTGAGACAAACATTCATCAAAGATTTTTGTTGTCTCAATCAGCACTTTTTCACAAATGCTTCCAACTCCACTGTTTTTGAGTGGGCAAGGTCTGCAATTTGAAGTGTTGTTTAAATAAAATGACATAACTCCTCCATAAAATAATTTTCAATCATAAATATTTTATGAAAAGTCATGTCTTTGTGTTAATTTTTTTGATTTGCAACATTTTCGCCAAGCGCTGTCAAAACAAAACCACTTTGAGTTTTTTCAACAAGTTTGAGGTCAAGCAGTTGTTTTGTGATGCCATCACTCGCCTCACGGCAACAGTCTTTCAATGCACAAATATGAGCGTCGGACAAAATGTGTGACAAAATTTCGGCGTCTTTAAGTTCAGCGAACTCTTGCAACGTCACCTCTTCATGAAAGTTTTTCACGCCCTCAATCTCAGCAAGAATTTGACTTAAACCATATCCCGTTTCGCTTGAAACTGCAATGATATCATCTTTCCCAACGCCCAAGCATTTTGCAATATTTTGAACAAATGACGGAATTTTTGACTTCGCAATTTTGTCAGCCTTGGTTGCAATAATCTTGAATGGAAGCGCACGTTGATACAAGAATTTCAACATGATTTTGTCAAGGTCAGTTGGGTCGTGACGAAGATCAACAAGCATAAATACCAATTTGATTTTGTTTGCTTTAATCAAATAGTCTTCAAGAAGCGATGCCCACATCTCTTTGTTTTTCTGTCCTGCTTTTGCAAAACCATAGCCCGGAAGGTCAACAAAATAGAACTCGTCATTAATCAAAAAATAGTTTATTAGTCTTGTTCTGCCAGGAAGCGATGACGTTTTTGCCAACTTTTTTTGACCGCAAAGCATATTGATAAAACTGCTCTTGCCAACATTACTCTTCCCCGCAAAAGCAATTTCAATCTTGTCATCACAAATCAAATTTTTTGCACTCGCAACACTTGTCACAAAACGCGCACTTTTTATTTTCATATTCTCATTCTATCAAAACATATTCAAAAAGTCCAAACAAAACTTCACAAGTTATTCTTGCATAACCATATCACACTCACAAACACCCCGACCGCCCACCCCTATCCGCGCTGGTGCAGACCATTGATTTGGCCCCCACCGTGCTGGATTACTTTGGCATCGAGATCCCCGCCGACATGCTAGGCCGCCCGCTGACCCAGACCCTGGCCGATGATACCCCCGTGCGGGAATACGCGCTGTTTGGCTACCACAGCATGCCCGTTGGCATTACCGATGGCCGCTACACCCTGCTGCGCGATGTGAAGGACTTTGACGAAAAGACTTACGAATATACCCAAATGCCCACCCACATGCGCGCTATGTTCAGTGTGGAAGAGATGCGCACCGCCACCATGGCACCGGGTTTCAGCTACACCAAGGGTACCCCGGTGATGAAGATCGAGGCACGGCCCAACCCGCGTTTCCTGCACACCCTGAAAGGCAGCGATATGCTGTTTGATCTGCAGAACGACCCCCATCAGGAGCATGTGCTGGAGGATGCTGAACAGTCTGACCGTCTGCTGACCGCCATGACCGCTGCGTTTGAAGAGAACGATGCCCCCGAAGAGATGTACCGCCGTTACGGCCTGAAGCAGTACCGGAAGAAGGCGGAATAAATGACTGTACTCCAAGCAATTCTGCCCGTGCTGGGCCTGTTGGCCGGCGGGGCGTGCGTGGGCGCGTTCGTCTACTTCGGCAAGCGTAAGCACGAAAAAGACGGCCTGCCCACCGACCCCCTGACCGAACTGTTTGTGAACGATGACGATACTATTTGAGAGAGGGAGAGAATTATGATCGACCTGGCTGCGAAACCATTTTACCTCAAACCGGAAGATATTGAATGGGTGAACACTACCCTGGCCGGCATGACCACCGAAGAAAAGGCTGGCCAGCTGTTCTGTGTGCTGTTCAAGGAATGTAAGCCCGAGGAGTTTGAGTATGTGTTCAATATCCTCAAACCGGGCGGATGTATGTACCGAGTGGTGCCCACCGAGCGCGCCATCGCCGCCACCCAGAACATTTATAGCCGCAGCAAGGTGCCACCATTGATCGCCGCCAACTTGGAAAAGGGCGGCAACGGCATCGTGACCGAGGGTACGCTAGTCGGTGCACCGATGGAAATTGCCGCAACGGATGATATCGGCATGGCCACCAAGATGGCCCATGCCTGTGCCGCCGAAGCCAGCGCCGTTGGCGCAAACTGGGCTTTTGCTCCCATTATTGATATTGACACGAACTACCGCAACCCCATCACCAACACCCGTACCTTTGGCAGCGACCCGGAGCGGGTGCGCCGCATGGGCCGTGCTTATGTGGAAGAAGTGCAGAAGATGGGCCTTGCCGCTTCCATCAAGCACTTCCCCGGTGACGGCCAGGACGAGCGCGACCAGCACCTGGTCACTTCTATCAACAGCATGGATTGCGATCCCTGGATGAACACCTATGGCGCAGCCTACAAAGCTGGTATTGAAGCCGGTGCCCTGACCGCCATGGTGGGCCATATCATGCAGCCCGCCTGGACTCGCCGCCTGAACCCCGGTATCAAGGATGAGGACATCATGCCCGGTACCCTGAGCCGTGAGATGATGCAGGGCCTGCTGCGCGGGGAACTGGGCTTCAACGGCCTGATCTGCACTGATGCCACCACGATGGCGGGCTACACCCTGGCCATGAGCCGCCGCCGCGCTGTGCCCGAAAGCATTGCCCGCGGTGCCGATATGTTCCTGTTTGCCCGCAACCTGGAAGAAGACTATGGCTTTATGCTGCAGGGCATCAAGGATGGCATCATCACCCCCGAACGCTTGGATGAAGCTGTGACCCGCATCCTGGCCACCAAGGCTGCCCTGGGCCTGCACCGCGGCGCTCCGGAGCTGGATGTGGAAAAAGCCAAAACCATTGTCGGCTGCGCCAAGCACCAGCAGTGGGCCGAGGAATGTGCCGACAAGGCCATCACTCTGGTTAAAGAGCAGCCTGGTGTGCTGCCCATCACCCCGGAACGCTACAAGAAGATCCTGTTCTATACCATCGAGCCCGCAGCGGGCGGTGAGGGCAACTATAAGGTTGCCCCGGCCTGCGCCAAGCTGCGCGCCATGCTGGGAAAAGAAGGCTTTGAGATCGACGATTTTGTGCCCCAGCCTTATGGTGAAGGCTTTACCACCAAGTACGAAGAAGTCGTGAACAATTACGACCTGATTTTATACGTGGCGAACCTTTCCACTAAGAGCAACCAGACCGTGGTGCGCATTGAATGGAAGCAGCCCATGGGCGCGGACTGCGGGCATTATATGAATGATATTCCCACTGTGTTTGTCTCACTGGAAAACCCCTACCATTTGCAGGATTTCCCGCGCGTCAAGACCTATATCAACTGCTACAGCAACAACGACCACTGCCTGCACCAGTTGATAGAAAAACTCACCGGCCGCAGCACCTTCAAGGGCCACAGCCCCGTGGATGCCTTCTGCGGCAAGTGGGACGCACACCTGTAAATCAGTTAGGAAGTAGGAGTTAGGAGGGAGGAGTTTAATTAGGAATTAGGAATGAGAAGTTAGGAATTGGGGCTAGGGAGAGGACCCCGGTGCCGGAAAAGAATCATGAATAAATCAGAAAGAATAATTGTGGTGGACCGCGGCGTCCCCGATGCCCCGGATGGACCTTGCCACAAATTCAATCATGCCATTTATTCCACCGCCCCGGAACGGCCAAGACCGTTCCCTACAGAACATTTTTTATAATGTGCAATCAATGTCTATCACACATGCTGCCCCATCAATTTCTAATTCCTCATTACTAATTCCTAACTCCTCCCTCCTAACTCCTACCTAACC
>ENA-USUJ01000371-USUJ01000371.1-human-gut-metagenome-genome-assembly--contig:-NODE-371-length-39236-cov-10.202763_pt1 | contig 39236 bp, 25 predicted proteins | sample MGYA00250061_ERZ773398 | MGnify/ENA primary metagenome ERZ773398 (study PRJEB29103, sample SAMN06111992) | human gut metagenome | biome: human gut; feature: ankylosing spondylitis patient; material... | reverse complement strand
CACGTCCTGTACGCCCTCGCGCTCGAGCACGTTCAGAATCGGCTGACCGGCCGTGCCCTGCGGCTCGCCGTCGTCGCCGTAGCGCACGACGCCGCCCTCGTGCAGGACGTAGCACCAGCAGTTGTGGCGCGCGTCGTAGTATTTTTTCCGCATTTCGTCGAGAAAGGCGCGGGCCTCGGCCTCGGTCTCCACGCGGCGGACGTGGCCGAGAAAGCGCGAGCGCTTTTCGGTGAACTCCGCTTCCCCCGCGTCCACGGGAACATAGTAGCTCTGCGGTGCGCTCACTCCCAGTCCTCCTTCGGCTCGGTGTAGCCCTCGACGTAGTCCTTGACCCGGCCGAGCACGCGCGGCGTGCAGACCGCCACAATGTCGATGGTCTCGCCGTACTCCACGCTCTCGACCTTGGCCTCACGGTAGAGGCTGTCGAGCCAGCCGCCCTTGTCGTAGGGCAAATGGATGGTCACGCGGCGCGTGCCCTTGTCAAGCTCGGCGTCGATGGCGCGCAGCAGCTCGTCGAGCCCCTCGCCGGTCCTGGCGCTGAGGTTCACCGCGCGCTCGCCGTGCGGGCGGATATCGCCGTAGAACAGGTCGGACTTGTTGTACACGCGGATGCAGGGGATGCCCTCCGCGCCGAGGTCGTGGATGAGCTGATCCACCACCTCTGCCTGCGCGATCCACTCAGGGTTGGAAATGTCGATGACGTGCAGCAGAAGGTCGGCATACTCCAGCTCCTCAAGCGTCGCCTTGAAGGCGTCGATGAGCTGATGCGGCAGCTTGCGGATGAAGCCGACCGTGTCGGAGATCACAACGTCGAGCGTGTCGGAGACGGTCAGCAGCCGGGTGGTGGTGTCGAGCGTATCGAACAGGCGGTTATTCGCCGGAATATCCGCGCCGGTGAGGGCGTTGAGCAGCGTCGATTTGCCCGCGTTCGTATAGCCGACGATGGCAACGACCGGGATCTCATTCTTCATCCGACGCTCGCGCTGCGTGCCGCGCACGCGGCGCACCTCGTCCAGATCCTCCTTGAGCTTGTCGATCTTGCGGTGGATGTGGCGGCGGTCGGTCTCGAGCTGCGTTTCACCGGGGCCCTTGGAGCCGATGGGCCCCTTGCCGCTCGTGCCCGCCTGACGCTCCAGGTGCGTCCACATGCCGATCAGGCGCGGCAGCAGATATTGGTACTGCGCCAGCTCGACCTGCAAGCGGCCCTCCTTTGTTTTGGCACGCTGGGCAAAAATATCAAGGATCAGCCCGCTGCGGTCGAGCACCTGCACGCCCAGATCCTCCGTCAGCACACGCATCTGCGAGGGCGACAGGTCGTTGTCGAAGATCGCCATCGTCGCCTCGGTCGAGCCGATAAGCTCCTTGATCTCCGCCACCTTGCCCTCGCCGATGAAGCTGCGCGGATTCGGGGACGGAAGGTTTTGCAGCACGGTCGCAACGCTCACCGCGCCGGCGGTCTCGACGAGCGCGGCAAGCTCGTCCATGCTCTCCTCGTCCGCGCTGTCCGTCTTGAGCACCGGCGAGGAAAGTCCAACAAGCACCACGCGGTCGCGCGGCTGCTCCACGGTTTTGAGTTTGTTTTCTTCCATAGGAATCACCTTTTCTGCGTTTCTTTCCTTCAGTATACGCAAGGGAACGAAAAATGTAAAGAAAAAGAGGTCTGCTTCCGCAGACCTCTTTCGCAGTTCTTACCTGTCCAGACCGAACTTCTTGTTGAACTTGGCAACGCGGCCGCCGGTATCGACCAGCTTCTGCTTGCCCGTGAAGTAGGGGTGACACTTTGAGCACACTTCCACCTTGATGTTCGCCTTGGTGGAACCTGTCTCAATCACATTACCGCAGGCGCAAGTAATAGTAGTCTGCTGATAATTGGGATGGATTCCTTCCTTCATTGCTCGTGTTCACCTCTTTCCGATCCGAGAGTGCTTTCGTCAAAAAGCCAAAAAGAATAATATCACGCTTTTCGCCAAATTGCAAGCACAAATTTTGTACTTTTCGATAAAATCATCAAAAGTTGCCGCAGCGCGTACAATTTTCAGCGAAAAACGTTCCCCTCTGTATCGTAAATTTCCGTGCGGCGCACGCGGACGAAGTCCGGCTTGAGCGACGGAAGCTCGCGCTCGATCGCCTGTGCGAGATAGGCGGGGTTCAGCCCCGGGTTCTGCGCGGCGACCACGGCGTCGGCAAGGATGCTGCCGTCCTGCTCGGTGAGGGTCATTTCGCGGATCAGCGGCGCAATGTCGATCTGCGCAAGCTCCTTGTGCTTGGTGCGCTTTTCGATCATCAGCGTTTCGCGCGCGAACAGCGCGCGCAGCGCGTCCGCTGTGCCGGCGGGCACGCCGTTATCATAGAGCAGCTCCAGCCGTGCGCGCAGGAACGTGAACTCGCGCACGGGGCGCGTGACCGGATAGCACTCCCGCACGCGCAAGCCCGCGGGCAGACCCGTGTTGAGCTTTTCGGCGATGCCCGCGCCGTCGGTCTCCTCCACCGTTTCAAAGTCGAGCAGCTCGCAGTCGCTCGACTGCCCCACCGGCAGCGGCAGGACGATGGAGATGATGGGGTGCGGGTGAAAGCCGTTGGAGTGCTTGAGGTGCAGCTCCGCACGGGGAAACACGCGCTGGAATGTCCGCATCGTGTCGAGGTGCGAGATGTAGGAGGCCTGCGCCTCCTTGGTGAAAAGAAGTCTCAGCTTAGCCATCGCAGGGCCTCCCCAATAAGAGATTCGCGCCGCAGCCGTTGCAGTGTGTGCGGCAGTCCGGCGTGGTGACGGACTGGTAGCACCGCTCATGCTCGCGCCAGAGGTACTGCTCCGTCACGCCGCTCGAGATCATCGCCCAGGGCATCAGCTCGTCCTTTTCGCGCTTGCGGTTGGCGTAAAAGTGCGGGTCAAGACCGCACTCCTCGAAAGCCTCGAGCCAGCGGTCGAGGGAGAAATACTCCTCCCACGCGGAGAGGTGCTCGCCCTTGCGCCACGCCGTTTCGATCACCCTGCAAAGGCGCCGGTCGCCGCGGGAAATGACGGCCTCCATATAGCTCGTGTCGGAATCGTGCCAGTTGTAGGTGACGGATTTCGTCAGCATATTCTCGCGCAGCAGCTTCACGCGGCGCTCGTACTCCTCCTTGGGGATCTGCGGCTCCCACTGAAACGCCGTGTGCGCCTTGGGCACGAACCACGAGGTCGAGACCGTGATGCGCACGCCGCGGTTCTTGTTGCTCGCGCTCTCGCGCCAGGCGTGCATGACGTGGGACGCGACCTCGGCAATGCCGAGCACGTCCTCGTCCGTCTCGGTCGGAAGTCCCAGCATGAAGTAGAGCTTGACCGCGCTGTAGCCGCCGGCAAAGGCGCGGCGGCAGGAGGCCAGCAGATCCTCCTCGGTGAGATTCTTGTTGATGGCGTCGCGCAGGCGCTGCGTGCCGGCCTCGGGCGCAAAGGTCAGGCCGGTCTTTCTTCCCTTTTGCAGTCGCTCCATGAGCGCCATGGAAAAGTTGTCGGCGCGCAGGCTCGGGAGCGAAAGGTTCACATGGCGCTGCGCGCAGAACTCCTCCAGATCGTCGCAGAGCTGTACAAGCGGGCGGAAATCCGAGGTCGAGAGCGAGGAGAGCGTCATCTCCTCGTAGCCGGAATCCTCGATGGCCTCCTTGGCGTATTCGACCAGCAGCTTTTCCGAGCGGTTGCGGACCGGTCGGTAGACATAGCCCGCCTGACAGAAGCGGCAGCCGCGGATACAGCCGCGGAAAAGCTCGAGTGTGGTGCGGTCCTGCACGATCTCGGTGGAGGGCACGATGGTCTTGGCGGGATACCATGCCTTGTCCATGTCGCGCATGATGCGCTTGGTGACGACCTTCGGCGCGCCGTCCTTCGGCGTGATCGACTTCACCGTGCCGTCAGCGTTGTAGTCCACCTCGTAGAGACCGGGAACATAAATGCCGTCCAACTGCGCGGCGGCACGGAGAAACTGCTGCTTCGTCCAGCCCTCGCGCCGCGCCCTGCGGTGCAGCTCGATCAGCTCGGCGTTCATCTCCTCGCCCTCGCCGATCTCAGCAATGTCAATAAAATCTGCGATCGGCTCGCAGTTGAACATCGCCGTGCCGCCCGCGATGACGAGCGGGGTCAGCTCCGTGCGCTCGCTCGCGTGGAGCGGCACGCCCGCCAGATCGAGCATATTCAGCATGGCGGGAAACGCCATCTCGTAGCCGACGGAAAAGGCGATGATGTCGAAATCGCGGATGGGATCACCGGACTCGAGCGCATAGAGCGGCAGGCCGGCACGGCGCATCTCCTCCTCCATGTCGCCCCAGGGAGCGAAAACGCGCTCGCACCAGACGCCGTCCATGTTGTTCATAATGCCGTAGAGGATCCGCATACCAAGGTTCGACATGCCGATCTCATAGGTGTCCGGAAAGCAGAAGGCCACGCGGGTATCCACCTGCGAGAGGTCCTTCATCACCGCGTTGTACTCGCCGCCCACATAGCGCGCCGGCTTCTGCACGCGGGGCAGGATGCGTTCCAATCGTTTGTCCACAGGCAAGCTCCTTTTCTATTGAGAGACATTGACCGTATTTTACACGCTTTTCCCGCCGCGCGCAAGCCCCAGTTGGCGCAGCGTTCCCCAAAGCAATCCAAACGAGGCGAAGGCAAAGAGCCATCCGCTGTGCAGCTCCAGCGAGAGCTTGAGCCCCAGCGCGCACAGCGCGAGCGAGCAGGCAAGGCTGACCGCCGCGGTGATACGCTCCCCCGTGGCCGGCCCGAGAAAGAAGGACAGGGCAAGGCAGAGCGCCCGCGCGCCGTCGAGCGGAACGACCGGCAGGAGATTGAAGGCCGCGAGCACAAGGTGCGCTCCGGCAAAGACAAAGCACCACTCCCGCCACGTCCGCAGGCCGAGGAGCGCGAGGAGAATGGCGCAGAAAAGGTTGACTGTCACCCCCGCGAGCGTGATGATCAGCTCGCGCCCATAGGAGAGCCGCGCGAGGGCGGGAGCGTCCAGCTCCGCGCCGAGCGCTGTAAGGCGGAAGCGCTTGACGGATACGCCGTAGTAGCGCATGGCAGCGAGGTGGCCCAGCTCGTGCAGCGCCGCGGCGGTCAGGATCGCCGCAACGACCGTGAGCGGAGAAACGATGGCGGCGAGCAGCACGAGCAGCCAGAAGCTCGCGTTCACGCGCACAGCGGCGCTAAACGGTCTTTGCGGCATAGGCAATGGGATCGAGGTATTTTGAGCCGCTGAGCAGCTCGAAGTGCAGGTGCGCGCCCGTGGCGTTTCCGGTCGCGCCGACCGCACCGAGCGTATCGCCGCGCAGAACGCTCTGCCCGGAGGAAACCGCTATTTTGCTGCAATGGGCGTAAAGCGTCTCATAGCCGTCCGCGTGGCGGACGGTCAGATATTTGCCGAGCACGGTGCTCTCCCCCACCACGCCGACCGTACCGTCGGCAAAGCAGGCAAAGGGCGTGCCCTCGTCGGCGGCAAGGTCAAGGCCGGTATGAAAGGCCTCCTCACCCGTGTTCGGGTCCTCGCGCCAGCCGAAGCCCGAGGTCAGCGCGCCGTCGAGCGGTGACACATAGGAAAAGGGCAGCGTCGGCTGCGCGTCGAGCACATAATCCGGCATGGGCTTGGCTGCGGCATCCTCCTCGTTTGTTCCGTCCGGCTGTGCGATCTCCGCCCCGCCGCCGACCTCCGCGGCGTCCTGCATACCGCTGCCGCCAAACACGGCGACGTAGGCATTGCCGAGGGACTCCGCGAATCGTTCGGGCGCGGCGACCGCGTGGCCGATGGCGGAGAACGCCTCGGTAAAGTCCGCGTCGCGCACGAGCCATTGGGCAAGCGTACCGCGGAAGGCCGAAAGATTCCCCGGCAGCACGAGCTTGAGCAGCACGAGTGAGACGAACAGCGCGCCGCAGACGGTCAGACGCAGAAAACGAAGCTGCGACGCGCCGGAGGTCTGCTGTTCCCTGCGGCGGCTTCCTGCGGCGGCGCTTCGCTTTGTCCGCGCGGCGGCGCGGCGTTTTCCCTGTGTGCGCGCCCAGCGGCGCAGACGCATCCTTACGGTCATAGGCTCTTCCTCCCTTGGCTTTCGTTTTGGGACAGTCTATGCCGCGGCATCGCCGCTTATGCCCGCACGCAGAAAAAGAGCCGCCCGCGGCGGCTCTTGCAGTCATTTGACATAGTGGGCAAAGAAATTTTCCAAAATGCGCTGTCCGTCCCGGTGCGCGTCATTCTGCAGCTCCGGGTGGAACTGCGTGCCGAAGATGGGGCGCGACTCGTGCGCAAGCATCTGCACACGGCAATTTTCCCGGGAAGCGAGCAGGCGAAAGCCCTCCGGCACCGTGCTGAGCTGGCCGCGATGGTGCTCGAAGCAATGGAGCGTACCGCTCAGGCCGGCAGTCAGCGGATGCTGCGCGAGGACGGTCTGCGGCAGAAAGCCGAACTCCTCGTATCCCTCGCCCGGATAGACGAGAGGTGCGCCGAAGGCGATGCCGATGAGCTGCAGGCCCGCGCAGATGCCGAAGAGCGGGGCCGTCGTTTCACGAATGAGCGCAAGCTCGTCGGCAAAGGTCTCGCGCAGACGCTCGCGGTCCCAGTCGGTGAAGCAGCCGGAGAGAAAGATGGCATCCGGCGCAGAGTCGAGCGTCCTGAGCTGTGTATAGTGCCGCACGGTGACCGCTCCGAACGCAGCGAGCTTCGCGGCGAGCGCGTCGATGTTATAAAGCGGGTCGGTAAGACCGAGCTCTCCCGCGCGAACGATCCGGCCGCGGTCTTCGGGCGTCGGCTCGTTGTTGATGAGCAGCAGCTCTCTCATGTCAGTCCTCCAGAAGCGCACCGGACAGGTGCAGAATCGCCTCGAGCACGCCGCCGCCGACGGCGGTCGCCTTGTCCGAGACCGTATAGCAGTTTTCCACATTGCCGCGCGGGTCCACGTCGCCGGATTTCATGCCCTTGCGGACAGGGATGCCGTCGGCGATCAGGCCGCGGAGCACGCCGTCGATGGTGCAGACCATCGGCTCGCCGGACACATAGCCCGCGACGTCGCCGGCCTTCACAAGGTCGCCGATCCTGCGCACGGAGCGAAACGCGCCGTCCGCAGGCGCGCGGAGCACACGCTCGCCGGCAAAGCCGCCGATAAGCCCGGGGACGTTTGTGTTCGGAATGGCGCTGCCGGAGTAAATGACGCGGCCGAGCGTGTGGCCGCGCATGGTCTCGATGACCGCGTGGCAGTCCTCTCCCGCCGTGAAGCCGGGGCCGACGCCGACGACGACCGGCGCGTCGGTGATCCTTGTGCCAAGGTTGCGCTTGGCAAGGATGGCGTCCACCAGCGCGTCGGGCGCGAGCGCTTCACGACAGGCGCAGCCGGGGTCGGCAAGCACGGGAACGATGCCCTGCGCGAGCAGGGCGCGCGCCTCGTCCGCGTTTGCAGCCAGACGGGCGGTCACATCCTCGACCGTCGTTTCGCCGTGGACGATGGCTTCGGAGAAGGCGACCGTGCGGCGGATGGCCGTCGGGCGCTCCAGATCGGTCAGCACGACCCGGATGCCGCTGCGCCAAAGGCGCAGCGCGATGCCGGTGGCGAGATCGCCCGCCCCGCGGATCAGCGCAAGCATAGATATACCCCCTTGTGCAGGCTCCCCGCCGTGACCGGACAGGTAAGCCGGTTCGCGAGCGCGGCGGCGCGGTCGTAGTCCTCCGCCGTCTCGACCTTATTGATGTAAACGCGGTCGCCGAGACCTTCGGCGAGAATGAGCGCTGCTTCCAGCTCCGGTGTAACAAGCGCGTTCTCACTGACACCGCACAGTGCGGCATAACGCTCGCTCCGATGGCAGACATCGCGGATGGGCTTGCCGAAGCCGTCCGCACCGACGACCAGCACGACGCGCTGGGCATTCGCCGGAATGACCGGCTCATGCGGCGCGTGCGCCTTGAGCGGCAGACGCCTGGAGCCGTCGGCCTCAACGAGCACATAGTCAGCGAGCCGCGCGAGCGCGTCAAAGGAGAGCGACGGCGGGCCGAGCTTTCCCTCGGCGGACGGCTCCCCGACGCAGACCGCGCCGTGCGCGGCAAGCGCGGCGGAGATCTCCGCTTCGCCCGCCCGCTCCAGCACCTCGTACTGCGTCGGGCGCATGATGTGGGTCGAGGTGCAGAGAAGGACCGTGCCCTTTTTCCGCAGCTCCTCCGTGAGCGTATAGAGCAGCGTCGTTTTTCCACCGCCGCCGATAAGCGCGGTGACGCCGCGACCGATATTCAGCAATGGCGCGATCTGCATAGCAATACTCCTTTACAGATGCTCCGCGCGGTGGCGGATCATCTCGGCCGCGACGCTGATGGCGATCTCCTCCGGCGTTTCGGCCAGGATCGGCAGACCGATGGGCGCGTGAACGCGGTCGATGTCCTGCTGCGAGAAGCCCGCCGCGGCGAGCCTTTCGCGCGTGAGCGCGACCCCTTTTCTTTATTGAATCTGTCCAACGGATTGGTACGTCTGTTGGGGCGGCGTACCAACCCGTCTTTGATATTGGCAGTCAGTTTTCTGGCTATCATTCTTATTGGCACGGGATTATTGATGTTGCCAAAGTGTACGGTGAATGGCATTACTTGGGTCGATTCGCTGTTTACGGCTACGAGTGCGGTGTGTGTGACGGGGCTAGTACCGGTGGATGTGTCGACTACATTTACGACAGGAGGGCTCGTTGTTATAATCTTGCTGATTCAAATCGGTGGTTTGGGAGTGATGACATTAACGAGTTTCTTTGCGATGTTCTTTATGGGAAATACCTCTCTTTATAATCAGTTGGTTGTCCGGGATATGGTCAGTTCCAATTCATTGGGTTCTTTGTTGTCTACCTTATTATATATATTGGGCTTTACATTGGTGATTGAAGGAATCGGTATGGTCGCTATCTGGTTCAGTATTCATGGTACATTGGGGATGAATCTGGATGAGGAACTGGCTTTTGCTGCTTTTCATTCCATTTCGGCTTTCTGTAATGCCGGGTTCTCTACGCTTTCCGGCAATTTGGGGAATCCGATGGTGATGACCAATCATAACTGGTTGTTTGTCTCTGTTTCCTTTTTGATTATTCTGGGTGGGATCGGTTTCCCTATTTTGGTTAACTTCAAGGATATCGTTCTATATCATCTGCGTCATTTCTGGAGGTTTATCCGTACCCGTAAGTTGGAAAGGCACAAGGTGCATCATCTTTATAATTTGAATACGAAGATTGTGCTGATAATGACTTTTCTGCTTTTGGTAATCGGTACATTGGCGATTGCCGCTTTCGAATGGAATGCTTCGTTTGCGGGGATGCCTGTTGCAGATAAATGGACGCAGGCATTCTTTAATGCCACTTGTCCGCGAACCGCCGGTTTCAGCAGTGTCGATTTGGTCTCTCTGAGTGTACAGACGTTGTTGGTTTATCTGGTGTTGATGTGGATTGGAGGTGGGGCGCAGTCTACTGCCGGTGGTGTCAAAGTGAATGCCTTTGCGGTAGTTGTTCTCAATCTCGTAGCTGTGTTGCGTGGTACGGAGCGTGTCGAGGTGTTTGGTAGGGAGTTGTCTCATGATTCTATCCGGCGTTCCAATGCAACAGTGGTTATGTCATTGAGCGTGCTATTTCTTTTTATTTTTATCTTGAGTATGCTCGAACCGCAAGCATCGTTGATGGCATTGACGTTCGAATGTGTTTCGGCGCTTAGCACGGTAGGCTCCAGCTTGAATCTGACTCCGAGTTTGTGTGATGCAAGCAAATTATTGGTAGCGTTATTGATGTTTATCGGTCGAGTGGGCTTGATAACATTAATGCTTGGAATTGTGAAACAGAAAAAGAATACAAAATACCGTTATCCGAGTGATAACATCATCATAAACTAAAGATATGAAGTATATTATTATTGGTTTAGGGAATTATGGTCATGTGTTGGCAGAAGAGTTGTCCGCATTGGGACATGAAATTATTGGTGCGGATATCAGCGAAAGCCGTGTGGACGCAATCAAAGATAAGGTGGCTACTGCTTTTGTAATTGACGCGACGGACGAACAATCTTTGTCGGTACTTCCGCTGAATAGTGTGGATGTGGTGATTGTGGCGATTGGCGAAAACTTCGGTGCGTCTGTGCGGGTAGTGGCCCTGCTGAAGCAGAAGAAAGTAGCCCGTATTTATGCCCGTGCAATTGACGGTGTGCATAAGGCGGTATTGGAGGCTTTCAACTTGGAGAAGATTCTGACTCCGGAAGAAGATGCTGCACGTAACTTGGTGCAATTACTTGACTTCGGGACAAATATGGAGGGTTTCCGTATTGACTCGGAATATTATGTAGTGAAGTTTACCGTACCGAAGAAGTTTGTGGGATATTTTGTGAATGAACTGAATTTGGATGGAGAGTTTCATTTAAAACTTATCGGGCTGAAACGTGCGGATAAAATAACTAATTGTTTGGGGATCTCCCTGACAGAGCTTCATGTGAAAAACAATTTGCCGGAGGATGAGAAAGTAAATGAGGGGGACGAATTGGTTTGTTACGGTAAATACCGTGATTTCCAGGCTTTCTGGAAAGCTATCTGATAATTGCTTTATGTGAATATCGGCTATTGGAGTTCCGGTTTGCAATGATTAATAACCACAGGATGAAGTTGGACATTGCATTCTGTGGTTGTAAAGTTTAGTTGTACAATTAAACTTTGCGTAGTTTCCGGTTTGTGCTGGTCGAATACGAAATTCCCCAAACTGTAAAAGATTGGTTTGCCATCGTAATATTCCTCTTTTTGAATGATGTGAGGATGGTGTCCGATGATTGCATCCGCTCCGGCGCGAATGAGCGAGTGTGCACCTTTTCTTTGGACAAGGGTAGGGAGGGGCTGATATTCTACTCCCCAATGAAGAATAACGACTATGTAACTTTTGGGATTCTGCCGTTTGAAGTTTGTGATTTCTTCTTTCAGTTCCTCTATCGGCTGCTGACAGATACCGGGGCTGTTTTCCAGATATACCCAGTTTTCCAAAGGAAGTGCAACGGAGTTGTAAAGTGCCACTTCTATCTTTCCTTTCTTAATAAGAACAGGCTGGCAACTTTGTGGGGAAGTATCTCCGTAGCCTACCGGAGTAATTCCAGAGGATAAGAGATATTGATTGGTGTCTGTCAATCCGTTTCGTCCTTGATCTATTGTATGATTATTTGCCATAGCAGCGTGAGTAATACCGGCTTGGGATAGAACTGTTGCCCATATTGGTTCAGCGCGGAAGATATATTTCTTGTGCAGTGGTGAACGAACGGAGGTAATAGGGCACTCTAGATTGATAACTGTTGCATCTACGGAGCGGAACAGTGGTGTGACTGATTCAAATAAGTGTTCGACACCTTTTTTTCGGATTTGTTGGCGTACTCCCCTGTCCAAAAGGACGTCTCCAGTGAAAGCGATAGACAGACATTCTTCTGAAGGCTGTTGACAGGCAGCCAGCATTAGGAATATGATTCCAATGCCAGCTGTGATTCGGCTTATCTGATAAAAGTTCATTAACAACCGGAACTATAAAAAACTCTTTCATTTACATGAGGCTCCTTCTCTATCAGGATACTCTTCATCCACTCTGGTACGGCGGGTGCTTTCTTTTCTTCCAGCATTTTTTGCCATTCTTCATCGGTAAGCCTTGTGCCTAGTGGCTGGACAAACTCGTAATAGCTGAAGGTCGCCCCGCGAGTCAAATAGAGGTTGCCTTCTATTTCTACTACGACATAAATATTGTTGGCATTTCCTGTCGCTATATGTAGTATTCCATTCTTGTTACAACCCCTTATATTGCGGGTATAAATACCGGCTACTATGGCTATCGACTTGTCCGGACCTTGTACTAATGACCAATCATCCAGATGCAAATCTGGGTCAACTACAGATAAAGTGAAATACTCAATACTGCTACCCATATATTCCAGTGTCCGGTATTCCGGTTCTGTCAGTTTCTCTCCTCTCAGTTCTTTTTCTGTTACTTGAATAAGGAAGGTGACGTAGTCATTCAATTGATCGGTTTTTCCTTTCAGGTCATCGGTCATACAATCGTTCTGTTGCAGGATTAGTCGGGTGGCCTGGAGAATGTTCTCCATTTTCCTCCAGAAAGGTAGATTAGGTTCTACATATCCTACAACGATTGGATCGGGAGGTCCGGCACCTCCACATTCAGCAGCCATCGGCTGTTCTCCATAAAGTATGGCATCGTGTTTTAACTCTGCCCAAGAAGCCAAAGCAGTATTCAGATTCTTGTATCCCCATTCAGGAGTTTGCATGAATCCCGGATTATTTTTGTCCGTTTGTTGCATGGTGAGCAAACTCTTCATCCATAGTTCGTAGACAGAGAGTTGTGTGGATTTACTTGTTTTGAATTTATCCTTTAGTTGTTGTAATTCTTTAGAATATTCGCTCCAGTTATTAGGCTCTTTATAAAAATCAATCAACAAACTTTCAGCAGTACCTGTGCCAAAGGTCGCGAATACATCCAAACCTTTCGGGTAGGCTCGTTGACTATTGGGATTGACATCAACTAACTTTTGAATTACTTCATTGTCAGATAGATACCGTTGTGGCATAAAGTTTATTTTATCCCGGCAAGTGATTTCTATCTGAGGCTTTATGTTGTTTTTATGTTTTGCCAATTCAATAAGAGCCTGATTCACTTTCTCTATTTGTCCGGCTGTCAGTGCGTCTTCAATATGTATGGCATTATTCTTTTCCAAAATTCGGGCGATATCAAAGATGGATAGGTTGTCGGCTTCCCCCATTAGGAATGTGAGTGGGGTATAGATATGTTGATATAACTTTATCAGTGGTGTCTGGTCTATACTTTTGTAAGTACAAAGTACGGCAGCCTGAAAAATGGAACGTTTCAATTGTTCCTGTTGCTCCCTGCAAAAGCAGGCAGTTTGCAGCCACATCATTGCTTTGAAATATGCTTGTAATTGCGGTTCTCGCGTGTAATGTCCACGAGGCTTGAAAAGGCTATACGGGAAATATGCATCTTTGTATGAAAGAAAGTCAGAAAAGTTATCTTCCTGTTTATTAATGTGCTCTATTTCTTCCTGATATTCTGTTTCATATTTGGAGGGAACGGTAAGCGTCTTATTGGTCAGCAGATAATAAGGGATGGCATAGAAGGTTGCTGCGTGTTCGGCCATATCTTTTAGGGATTCGTCCTCCGTTTGTTCGGCCAGCTTGATGCAGGCTGCATTGAAAGAATGGCATAGCATTTCGAGTGTAGGAATGATATGTTGCTTTTCCAGACTCTTTAGGATATAAGAGAAATACATGTGGAATGCTTGCAGATACAGGTCGGTAGTAATAAAATTAGGTACTTGGCGGTAGTCGTTTTCTTCGTAGGCATGAAAGAGTTGCAGGTTATTTCCTTTTGTGATGACAAAGTTGTTTTGTTGTAGTTTCTCCAATATTTCTTTGTCTATATCCTTAAATTGAAACAAGTTGACGATGTTATTTGTATTTCCCAGGTAATAGGAATCCCGTTGTATGAATTGATGCTGGCGTAGTTCTGTCATACGTGCATCAATACGGTCGACAAAGGCTTTTTCTTCAGGTGTCAGGTTGACCTCTTCATAGCTTTCTGCAAACTTACCTTTTCCTTCTTCTGCGTCCCAATATATATCATTGACTAAGTTGTTGTACCATTTGGTATTGGCTGAGAAAAAAGCATTGATATCCGCTTCCATAAAATGATAGCCATGTATGGCATACGGATAACTGCGTAATAACCGTAGTTCCTGAAAAGAAAGATGGCTGATATCCTGCTTTAAATCAATGAACTGAGGTAGTACCGTATCAGTCAACAGCGAGGAAACGGGATTGGTAATTGTATCTGTTTGTGCAGATACAGCGGACATGATTTGGTTGTTTTTGTTTTTATTCTTGCATCCGCAGAGAATGAACAATAGTATACAGGTGAATAATAATAGTCGTTTCATGTTTATTTCCATTCAATTAATTACGCTATATAGTATGATGATAGTAGCTAATGTTTGAGGATATGTATGGCTTCCTGTTTTTTAACCTCCCGTTTTAAGTATCGCTTGAAATCCAGACCGAATCCTCTCCAGATGTATTCTGCGACTAGAAAATTCCCACTGCGTTCCCGTTCTAGAGTCCGTATCCGTGTGGGAGTCTCTTCACGGATTATTCTGAAGTCTTCCAATGGTTGTGCTACCCTTGACCCTAACCAAAGCGGACGGATATAAGCTTCATCTGCAATCCGGTAAATAAATAACCGTTTGTCCGGTTTGGGATCAAATCTTGTCGGTTTGATAACTCCGACAATGATTTCGGGAACTCCGTTTCCTGTAATATCTCCATAATCAAATTGATAGACAGGGTAGGGCAATTCCCAGGTAGAATGACTGGGGCGATCCGTGTCCAGGTGGATAACATAAAGTGAGTCGGACTCTTTATTCAGAGACACTTCCATGTGTTTCTGAGCAACCTTCCATTCAAACCTGTTATTGTCGTGACATGAACAGAATATAGGCATAAGACCTGTTAAAAGGAGGAAAGAAGTCCTATATGACATATCCGTAATTTTTTCTGATGCAAAGATAAATATTAACTTGCATTTATAAGCTCCTTTTCTTGCAAAAGAAAAGGCCTTGCCTGTATTTATATATAAAAGCCACCGGACGACTTTCGATAGAAGTGCAATCCGGTGGCAGATTAAGATATTGTTTGTTCTTGAAATGTGTTATTTCGTTTGGATACGAATATTTCCAGCTTTCACTCCACTTGCTTTTGCTGTGAGTACGATTTCTCCGGCTGTTTCACCGGATTGTACTATGGCTGTCAGCATTCCGTTGAAGGTATGCATTTTCGGAAGATGGAATTGCTCCAGATTTGTCGGGTCGCCATTAGCAGCGGCACGATACTTGCCTGCTCCTTTTACGGAGAAGTTTATCTGTCGGCTGTCAGCGGGACATAGATTTCCATCCTTATCTACCACTTTGACGGTGATATAGGCTAAGTCTTTTCCGTCTGCTGTCAGTTCGTTGCGGTTGCTCACCAGTTCGATGTGATGAGGCTTTCCGGCAGTGCGGACAATTTTTTCAGCTACTGCTTTTCCATCTTTATTGTAGGCCACTACTTTTATCTCGCCCGGCTCATATATAGCATCCATCCACATTAGGCGGTAACGGTTTTTAAGCGAGCTGTTGTTTTTACTTTGTTTGCCGTAACTTTTACCGTTAATAAACAGTTCGGCTGTAGGATGGTTGGTGTATACAAATACGGGAGTAACCTTCCCTTCACGTCCCGGCCATGTCCAGTGTGGCAGGATATGTAATGTTTCCGCCTTTTTGTTCCATACACTGCGATAAAGATAGTAACGGTCTTTAGGGATACTGGCAAGGTCGATGATGCCGAACATTGAACTGTGATTAGGCCATGCGTTTGTATCGTATGGCGATGGTTCACCTAGGTAATCAAATCCTGTCCATACGAATTGTCCGATTGTCCAATGGTTGTCGTCAGCTAGCGCAAAGTCTTCATCCGGAATATTTGACCAGGAACAGGCTTCCACATCGTATGAAGAGCATTGGTGGTCGTCGTAAGTGGCACTTTTTTTATCTTCCACAGGGAATTTGTATACTCCGCGTGAGCTGACGGTAGAAGCTGTCTCACTTCCTAATATCAGATTTTGTGGGAGTTGGTCGTATGCCTCTTTATAGCGATGAGCCCGATAGTTAAGTCCCGGAATGTCGATCATAGCGGCAAATCCGTTGGCAAGTACGCAAGTCACTTGGTCCATTCCGCAGGTAACGGGACGGGTAGGGTCTTCACGATGGCAAATATCCTGCAGGAACTTGGCTACTTTATAACCGACAGGACTGCATTGGGTCGGTACTTCATTTCCGATACTCCACATTACTACACACGGATTGTTACGGTAATTATGAAGCATATTCACCATATCACGTTCTGCCCATTCATTGAAATAACGGTGATAACCGTTTTTACATTTGGCGATATCCCATTCATCAAATGGTTCAATCATCATCATAAATCCCATTTCGTCACATAAGGCTACAAGTTCGGGAGTCGGCATATTGTGGGAGGTACGGATGGCGTCACATCCCATATCTTTTAATAGTGTAAGCTGATGCCGGAGAGCGGCTACATTAATAGCGGCACCCAACGGACCTAAATCATGGTGATTGCATACTCCTTGAAACTTACGATGCTTTCCGTTCAGGTAGAATCCTTTGTCGGCAATATATTCAATACTACGGATACCGAAACGTGTAGTGTAAGTATCTACCAACTTATTGTCTGCGTAAATCTTGGAAACGGCTTTATAGAGTGACGGATTCTCCGGTGACCAGAGTTCGGGCGCATTTACAATAAAATTCTGTTCGAATGGCTGTCCATGATTAATGCGGCTTGTATTTTCTTTGCGGGTAACGACTTTTCCATCAGGAGAAAGAATCTCCGTTTCGATACGGAGTTGTGTTTTCTCGCCTGCATTCTCAATTTTCGTTTGAAGGCGTATGGATGCAAAGTCCTTGTCGACATGAGGCGTTGTGATTTGTGTTCCCCATACGGGTACATGAATTTTGTCTGTTACAATCAGATGTACATTACGGTATAAACCAGCTCCCGGATACCAGCGTGAAGATTGTGGACGGTTTTCCAAACGTACGGCGAGTGTGTTCTTTTTTCCATCTTTGTTGAGGAAGGGAGTTACATTGCAGTGGAAGGAGTTGTAGCCGAAAGGCCAGAAACAAGCTTCCTTTCCGTTTACATAGACACGTGCTTCGCTCATAGCCCCATCAAAAAGAAGTGTTACTTCTTTGTCGGCAGGAGCGTCAAAACTTGTTCGATACCAGCCTGTGCCTACGTATGGCAGTCCGCCGGTGCGTCCGGTTTTCAAGGAAGCTTTTTTCTCGAAGTTCTGTGTGACTGCTACATTTTGTAGGTCATTGTTTACATCAAACGGACCGAAGATTGCCCAATCATGTGGAATAACAACCGATTCCCATTGGGTATCATTAAACTCCGGCTGGTTGGCTTCTTTGAAATCTCCTTTACTGAATTTCCAGTCCTTTTCGAGTAGTGTCTCACTGCGTTGTGCTTGCAATGTGCAGGCAACGCCCATCAAAAGTACAGTTAATAACTGTTTGGGATGTTTCATGTTCATTTTTGCTTTTCAGGTATACTATTAGTTGGATTTATTAAATGTCAATGTCCGGCATTACATTCACATAGTAATGCCGGTGTAAAGGTATAAAAACTAATCAATAAATTTATCGCTTGAAGGCATTAAATGAACTGGTAGGTCTTCCGTCGTCATCGAACATACCTTTGTGATATCCCTTCCAACCGCCATAGCATTGAGGTTCCCAAGCGAATACTCCGGGACATATATCAGTACCTAGTAATTTAGCTTTAGTAATGAAGTCTGTATAAAATGCTTCGGCGTTTTCATTGTTCCATGTCATGCCTATTTCACACATCATAACGGGTGTGTTGAATTCTTCATAGAGTTTTTGCATATTTGCGATACAATCTGTATTCATTTTACGCCAATCTGCTGCAACAAAATTGGAATCTTCTTCATTGTCAGGATCCATTTGAGGATAAAGAGACATTCCGATGATATCCCATTTGGCTTGATTAGCTTGTAGATCTCCGAATACTTTCTGGAATTGTCCAATTTCATTTCCACGGTCTATATGTACGATGACTTTAGCCTGCGGATAAACTTCTTTTACTGCATTATAACCTGCTGTTACGAACTTGGCAAAATTTACGGTTCCATTTTCTTTATTTATATTGCCTTCATCGAACAACATTCCGTATCGAGTTTCGTTGCCCACTTGTACCCATTCTACATCTATACCTTTTTCTTTCAGAGTGTTGAGTACATCTTTGGTATGCTTGGCGATATCCTCCTGCAATTGTTCTACCGAGTGGTTTTTCCATGCTTGAGGTTTGTATTGTTTACCGGGATCTGCCCAAGCATCACTGTAATGGAAATCTATCATGAGACGATAACCTAAATTATGAGCCCGCCACGCTTTGAGTACGACATCTTCTTTGTTACACCAACCGTATACGTTATCTTTTTCTGTCGGATTTTCCGGGTTGACCCAAACGCGCAAGCGGATAGCATTCATACCTAAGTCACGTAGCAATGACATACATTCTTGTTCTTGACCTTTAGCATTGTAGAATTTATAGCCGGAACTTTCCATCTCTGTGAGCCAACTGACGTCTGCTCCCCGAACAAAGCCGGACATATCGTAAACTGTTTCTGTTTTCTCCGGAAAAGTGGGAGTGTCGTTATCATCGCTGCAAGCGGTGAAGAAGGTTCCGCACAATAGTGCGGAAGCCGTAAGTAGTATATATTTTAATCGTTTCATAGTTATAATATCTTAATTTATAGATTGGATAGTATAAGTGCCGTTTATCAAGTCTACACTGATATCGTAAGTTCCGGTAGTTACTGGATATATTCCTTTGTTGGCATTGTAATATAGTTTGCCATCGTATCCTCCGTAAGATCCTGCCCGGTCATTATTTATTATGAATTTTACACCATATTCGGAATCTTGGTCTAATGTAATAGTCCCTGTGTATAATCCTTCTGTGTCAGTAGACTGTAAGGGGGGGAGGTCATCGTTGCCGGATATGCCTAAGTAGCAATAGATGCCTGTTACGGCTTTGACACTATATTTCAGCTCTTTCAAAGATACCTCAAATAAATAAAGACCGTTATCTGGAGCTGTTAGATTATTTCCTTTTCCATTGATTAAATCTCCGCTTTCGGCAGTGCTTGTGTTGTCGTCTGTGGCTAAGGTGTACAATTTACTCTCGTCCCAATAATTAACCAGACACATTGCGTAATCTCCCCATTCAGAAGCGACATTTACAACTCCAGCATATTTCTGAGCGTCTTTATCGTAAATGGTAATTTTATGGTCGTATGCCCATTGTCCATTGACGGCTGGACCTATCCCCGGTAAATATAAATATTCTCCTTCTTCTGGTTCAGGCTCAGGTTCTTCTTCTTTTTCCGTCACACTGACCGTCCATGCTTCCGGATTATTCAAGTCAATAACTAACGTGCATTCACCTGTCATCGGTACATTCACTGTGATGTTTCCTGCTGTTACATTTTCACCTGTGCTGAATGTCAATTGCCCTGCTGTTCCGCCAAAAGCGAACGAGGTATTTTGAGCTTTGCTGTCGTCAATCCCATTATCTGATCCACTAACACTCGTATTATCATAGAACTTACCTGTTCCTTTGATTTGAATGGTAACATCTGTTCCTGCTGTACCTGTAAATACACCTCTCCACTGATTATCGGCACGCTTATATTCCATTGTGATACCGTCAATTCCGCTTACTTCCAGTTGAGGTATTAGTAAGGCATTCCATTGCCTCTTGACTGTATTGACATTGACAAAATAACATCCTGATTGTCCTGGAAACCACATATCCCATGTACCGTCAGCTGCATCCGTTGTCAGTAAAAACGGAGTGCCTATACCACCGGACTGAGCTGTGTGCCAAGTTGTTCCATCGGCTTCTTGTACATAAATACCCTCATAAGCTACAGCTCCGAAAAATCCTAGATACTGACCATCTGCATTGGCTGAATAGAAATCTTTGCCGGAGTCAGCTACCGTTTCTTTGTTGATGATGTCGGCATAGTGCATATCAATCGGATAAGGAGTCACCATCACTTTTACTGTGTTACTGTATACAGGAGTAATGTTACTTCCGTTACTTCCTGCCAATCGGAAATAAAGTGGCGCAGCCTCTTCTGCTGTCGCATTTAGTTTATAAGCGATGATATTTAATGCAGAAACTGTATAACTTTTAGAAAGCCCGCTTTCTGTTGATTCAATGATTGTTCCGGAAAAATCTTCCGACCGTGATATTTGTATGGTAGTCTGTACTCGGGTAGTCGCTTGATAGTTTGCATCGCTTATTTGCAAAGTCTGGTCTGTCCAAGCAAGTGACAAGGCATATAGCTTGGCAGTTGCTTCTGTCAGTACGACTGCATCGGCCGAAGCGATTAATGCGCTTTCTTCAGGACTGGAGAGGAAGAACTTGTCTCCGTCTTTTTCGCACGCTCCCGATAGCAGGAGGACGAAAAGTAAAGTGAGTAGGTTATTTATTTTTTTCATATCGTTGATACGTATAAGCGTGATTAATAGTTTTCATTGTATAAATTCGGATTGGCAGTCAACTCAGTTGTTGGTATTGGGTAAATGTTATATCTATCGTTTACTCCTGTACCTTCTTTGACTCCACCTTTCCATTGCCATTTGTAATCGTTTGAGGTGAACAGACTGTAACGTATCAGGTCCGTGCGTCGGTATCCTTCCCAGTATAATTCGCGGGCGCGTTCGTCTAGGATGAAAGATAAGGTAATTTCATCTTCTGTCTTATTGTTACTATTATCACCGTATGCCCGTTGTTGTAGATCATTGATATATCCTACTACAGTAGTAGCGTCAATTCCCGTTCCGCCTCTTTTGAAAGCTTCCGCTATCATCAGATAAACATCCGCCAAGCGGAATAAGGGATAGTCTGTATTTACTCCGCCATCAGCTGTATTGGAGGCCGTTTCTTTCGAGTCGGTCAGGTTCGTCCATTTTTCTACAAAGTATCCATTCGTCTGGTCGTCTATAATCTCTACGTCCTGACTTTGTCCGGTGGTGAAAAACATATATCGTTTATCAGTATTTTCATATCCTGTGAATAATTCAGGAATATTGCCTCGTACCCGGAACATTCCCCAACCACTCTTTACACCATAATCCTCCGGTTTCTGTAATTCGGATGTATTACTTACTGCCCCGCAAACGATATAAGTAGAAGACCCCCATGATACGGTATTCGTTGCATCCACCGGAAGGGTGAAGATTATTTCATTGGTACGGAGATGGTTGTCTGCATTGAATAATTTCGCATAATCGCTTTCCAATGAATACCCTTGTGCTATCACATTCTTGCAGGCTGTAATACACTTCGTATACATTTCCTGATTGTCGGTGTTGGTATAAACTTTCGCATTCAGATACAGTTTTGCCTGCAACGTATATGCCGCTCCTAATGTTGCCCGACCGTACATATCACTTCCGTTAGCAGACAAACAATTATTCGTATCACTTGTATTTGTGATTGCATTCAGTTCGCTTTCGATGTAATTGAAAATCTGCGCTCCTGTATAGCGGGGAGGTAGATAACCGACCAAAGGATCATTTTCCGTTACGAACGGAATATTGCGGAAGAGGTCGAGTGCGTGATAGTAGAACAAAGCACGCATGAAGCGGGCTTCCGCACGGTAAGTACGTATTTGCTTTTGGTCATCGGCGGAGAAAGAGCCGATTTTATCATCCGTTGCGTTGCGTAGGAATTCGTTACATAAAGCGATGTTGTAGTAGATACGATAATACATGTCCGATACCCAAGGGTCGTTGGCGTCCCAACTTAAATAAGTCAGTCCGGTTACATTGTCACCGGATAGCCAAGTAGATGCTACTTCGTCCGTACCGCATTCCTGCAAATTGAAATAGCAACGCATATAATCCTGACCACTGTTACTACTCAAATCTTCGTTACCGTTTTTTTCCTGACCGGTAGTTACCATGGAAGTATATATTTTCCCCAAGACAGACTTGTAGTTTTCCGCACTGGTGTAAATGGACGACGAAGTTTCGTCTACGTGTGGATATTGATCCAAGTCGCCTATACAGGAAGTGAACAGCAACGTGCTGCAAAAGTAAAAGGCTATATAAAATATCTTTTTCATGATTGGATGTTTTTGATAATTAGAAGTTAAGACCGATATTTAGGGAGAATGTACGCGGACGGGGGTAGAATGAGTTATCCACTCCGTTGGGAACTTCCGGATCCACACCACTGTATTTGGTGATGCAGAATACATTCTGAACCATTGCACTGACATTCAGGCTACATCCTTTATAAATTTCTCCGAAGTTGTATCCCAATGACAGGTTATCCATCTTTAAGAAAGAAGCATTCTCTACATAATAATCGGATAGATACTGACGTGATTTAAATCCGGTTTTCAGATAACTTCTGGAAAGATTATTCAATTGATAAGAGTTATAGCTGACCGTCTCCCAAGCTCCGGCATTCATTGCCATGGCATTGTAAACGTAGTTGCCGATATTGGCACGCAGACTGGTGCTTAACGTCCATTTCTTATAACGCAGTGAAGTGCTGAAACCGAGAATGTAATCCGGTGCCGGAGAATGATAGCGATATAAATCATTGGTGTTGATTTCCCCGTTTCCGTCGAGGTCTACGTATGCGCCTTCTACCGGTTTGCCTGTCTTTTCGTCATATAGCTGATGGTAAACGTAAAACATATAAGGTGCGTATCCTTCACTTAATACTTGCAATTGATAGCTGTCGATGTACGGCCCTACGGAAGTGTTGGTAGCTTGAGTACCGGCTGCGAGTGAAAGGTTTTTCACCTTCATCTTTTGCCAAGTCATGTTGAAACTCAAATCCCAATTCCAGTCTTTTGTTTGTATCGGAGTAGCGTTGATACTGAACTCAATGCCTTCGCTGTCTACATTGCCTACGTTTGTGGTGATATTGCGGTCGAAAGTAGTACCTGCTGCAGCCGGTACGGTTGCAATCAAGTCTTTGGTCTGGCGGGTATAATAGTCAAAGCTACCGGTGATGCGGTCTTGCAGAAAACCGAAATCGAATCCGGCATTCCATGAAGTAGTCGTTTCCCACTTCAGGTCGGGTACGTAAGCCTCCGGACGATACGTGTGGATCGGGTTACCTCCAATCAGGGAGGATGCACCGCTTTGGCTGATATTGTAGACAGGTAGGTAATTATAATTACCGATACCGTCCTGCTGCCCTGTCACGCCGTAGCTTGCACGGAGTTTCAATGTACTTAATATCTTGTTATCTTTCAGGAAAGACTCTTCCGTCATTCTCCATCCGAGAGCTACTGAAGGGAAAGTACCCCAGCGTACATTTTTTGCGAAACGCGAAGTGGCATCCCGGCGTACGGTTGTCGTCAACATATAACGTGAGTCGAACGAATAGTTCAGACGACCGTAATAAGATAACAGCACATGACGGTCATCGGTAGCTTTGGATGTTTTTTGAATTTCTCCGAGTGTATTTGTCTCATAGTAGAGCGGGGTAGTGGATTTCCAATATTGATAGTCGTAACCGGCTGTTACATCAAAACTACTCTTGATGGATTCTACCAGTTTATTGTAGTTGGCATATAAGGTAAGCAAACGGTTTACCTTTTTCTGCGGTCCGTAAGTATAGTCCAAACCGGAAGTTGTATAGTTTTGTGCCGCCTCAGCCGGGACATATACACTTCCTTTACCTTGTGCATAGTCATAACCCAATGTAGCGTGCAACTTCAGATCGGGAAAGAAATGCAGCCGGTAGTCTGCATCGATATTTCCGATGAAACGTTTCACCGTACTGTGAGAATCATTCATTTTGAGAAGTCCGACCGGATTCATGACCGCTCCGTTCACGGGAGCTCCGGTGTTATCGATAGCTTCCGTATATCCGCCGAAATTGTCTGCTCCTGAATATACGGGAATGGTAGGATTCATGGTTGCCGCTGCCCAGATAGCTCCGGTATTGGCGAATGTATTTTTGTTGATAGACCCTTTGGCATTGATATTCAGTTTCAAGTGGTCTTTGAAGAAAGACGGATTTAGCGTGATGCTTCCCGTATAACGTTCTGCATTGTCCGTGCGTAATAACCCGCTTTGGTTGTAATAACCAACGGATGCACGGAACGGCAGGTTTTTGGCTATCTTTCCGGCAACGCTCAGATTATTGTCCGTACCGAATGCGTTTTGATAGATTTCATCGTTCCAATCTGTATGTGCGGTGCCGAGTAATGCCTGTTGCGCATCGGTACCTTTGCTTTGGATGGTATTTACGAATTCGTCATAGCTCATCATATCCGCCAGTTTGGTACGTGTCTGTACGGAGTTAGTCGTGCTGAAAGTAAACTTCAGTTTGTCCGAACTTCCTTTCTTGGTAGTGATCAAGATAACCCCGTTGGATGCACGCGAACCATAGATAGCTGTGGAGGATGCGTCTTTCAGAATGGTCATGCTCTCAATATCGTTCGGGTTGATGAGGCTAAGGAAATTGCCGTCGTTACCACTGATACCTCCCTGTTCCAAAGGAACACCATCCAATACAATCAAAGGGTCGTTGCTGGCATTCAGTGAAGCACCGCCACGAACACGGATTGTACTTCCCGAAGTAGGAGAACCACTGTTGGACATGATTTGCACACCGGATATTTTACCGTTTATCAGTTGTTCGGGAGAGCTGACCAACCCCATATTGAAGTCTTTGCTGCTGACGTTTGTAACCGACCCGGTAAGGTCGCTTTTACGTTGCGTACCATATCCGATGACAACGACATCGCTCAAGACTTGTGAGTCGCTTTTCATCTGAACGTTCAGTGTAGCGCTGCTTGTTGGGATGGCTACAATCTTAGTTTCGTATCCGATGTAAGAAAATTGAAGTTCTTTATTGCCTTGCGGCACATTCAGCGTATAATTACCGTCGAAGTCGGTAACCGTTCCGGTAGAGGTACCTACAATGAGAATACTTACTCCAATCATAGGTTCTTTGTTTTCATCAATCACTTGTCCGGTGATTCGTTTGCCTCCTTGCTGTGCGAAGACCGAAATCGTGCCTCCTAAAAAGGCTGTACACAACATGAGTAGTACAGTCAGATGGCGTAGATTTAAGATGTTACTGTTCATAATTACTGTGTTATTGATAATAGATTTGTTATTATATTTACTTTTAGATCAGGTTCTGGACCGAGTATAGAATTACTTTATTTATTCCAGCCAGATTTCCCCTAGCTCGATGATGGATTCTGTCTTGTCTTTTCCTAATAGAGACAATTCCAGTTTCTCTGCCTTCTCCATTTGGAAAGGTATGTCTGTTTCCGGATGGAAATATTGTTTCAGAAAAGTCGGATAAGCTATCGGAAGTAATGCCGTGTCCGCTTGATGCAACTTTTTCAAAGGGATACGTATGATTCCTTCCGGTGAAGGGGTACTGCAAATTGTTTTGTATGTATATCCGTCTGAAGTGATGAATCCTGCATAGAATCCTTCAGGGAGATTCTTATGGCGGTTGACACGGATGCAAAGAGTGGTGCAACTCTTTAATTTTCCTTTTCTTTCTTTTAGCACGTCTTGAATGGATTTGCGCAGGAAGTGCTGTGTTTTCTCTCCTTTGGATGTGAAGGCGAAACGGAGTAATGGCTTTTCAATCGGAGAAAAATCGATTAAGGTACGTTTCAGGTCGTTCCATTCGGGAAGCGTATAGGCTTCTATGCCACTATGTGTGTCTGTCACGCTCAATAATTGTATTGGACTGTCGGGAGCGACAATACGGGTAGTCCAATATGAATCGGCAATGTAATCCCAATCCAACGGATTTCCTTTTATTCCAGAAGAAAATCCCTTTACGGAATTTCCGGCAGGATAAGTACGGGTACTGTCGCCCCGACAGACAATAATGTTATACTTAAAACAACCTTCTTGTAGTTCTGCGGCAGGAATTGTAGCTTGATAGCTATAGCCGCTTATACGTTTCATCTTGATAGATGGATTATGATCATTCCAGAAAGACACTTTGTCTGTGTAGATAATCACGGAGTCCGGAGAAGTGTTTCCAACCACTTGTGCAAGAATTGTTAAATCTCTGTCTGCTTCGGTGACTTGTGCAGGATTGTGGATGACTTTGTAATCTGTCGTATGCGGGGAAGGGGCTGCAAACTCTCCGAGACGAATGGAATTCCACCGGGAATCTGTTGTCCAATTCTGCTTCGGTGTGCAGTTCTTGCGTTTCAACAAGTAAACACCCGGTTGAAGATTACGGATAACTCCGTCTTTTACAGTCTCTTCTTTCCGTTGGTTTTCTTTATTGAGTGCGGTAAGAGTGAATGATTCTCCTAAATCGGGAATTTGAAGAGCCATATCCCAACAACCATAGATAATGCTGACTACCTCTTTGGCAAGTGACGGTTTGGCAAACGGATCGCTGACTGTCACTGCATCCGGCATTACTTCCAGCCTCCATACTCCTGCTTCCAGACAGTCAATAAAATATGCACCGGTTCCTTCGTAATGTACGACGGGAGAACTGCCGCAACCGGCAATGGACATAAGCTGTGAAGCATTTTGGGGCAGGCTGTGGGTATTGTTGGAATAATAGTATTTCCTTCCATTATTCAGCTCGCTTAAATTCTCCGTATAGCTGACACGGAATCCGTCACCAAACAGTGTATCTTGAGGATAACTACCGTATGATTCTCCTCTTCTCAGATTGCGTGCCGCTTCGGCAGCAATTTTCATGCTGATTGCTTTGTGTGGTGTATAGGCAAGATTCAGAAAATGAGTCTGGTATTCCGTATTGGCGTATGCAATGTCCATCGGGTCGTATGCGAACTGCGTAACCCATTGAAATCCTGCCATACGGAAAGTACGTGCCATAGCCGGATACATATAGGAATACATAATATCTGCCGGGTCGAATTCGTAAATCAGGCGTGCCTTCTTGTGAAATCCTTTCACCTTATCGGCAAAAGAAATATCATAGCGGTCTATATAGGGAAGAAAATTTCCTTGTTGCGTTTGTCCGGATACCAGTCCGATAGGATACCATTGATAAGTAGTGCCTTGAATGGCAGTCTCATAGTATGCTTCTACCACATATTCGTTGTGGCTTACATTATAGAAGACAGGTTTACGGTTCCCGGTTCTATGAATCGCTTCCAACATTCGGTTGATATATGCCTTTACCTCTTCCTTCGTACCGGAGTGGCAAGGTTCGTTATTGATTTCAAATCCCACTATGGAAGGATCGTCCTTATAGGCTATTCCGGTATAAGGATTGATATGTTTCACTAGGTTGTGGAGATAGGTCTCTTGTGCGGTAATGGCTTCCGGGTGAGAGTGCACGTCGCATTTATCATATTTATAAGAGAAACCACCGGTCTGAATGTTCCGTTCCGGGTAACCGTTTCCGAAATTGGTTTGGGCGGTGATAACAATATGAATGTTCCGTTCCTTGAGTTTGGCAATCAGATAGTCCATCAGGTCGAGATGCTCGTTTTCAAGGAGATTTCCTTGCTCGTCTGTGAGTTCGACATCCCAAAGGTGGATACGGTAAGCGTTCAATCCCAAACGGGTGATATGATATACGTCTTTATCTATAGCAGCTTTACGATCAAGTCCCAGATAACCTAAGGCACGATAGGCATGGGCAAAGGGGAGTGTGTAGTTCACACCGAAGAAAGAGGCTTCCTGGCGGGTGTCACTCCAACGTATCACTCCGTTTCCGTCTATATATATAAAAGGTGTAGAAGATGATTTCCCTTGTATATTGACAAAGGCGAATAATAAACAAATGGAGGTAAGAATAAATAGTCTTTTCATGCTATCAAATTTATCGGTTCATTGATAGTGACAAAGGTAAATTATTGGTAAATCAGGTGAAAGCACAGATTGGACATATAAGGATAAAAATAGGACGAAATGCTTTAGAATGCCCCTACAGCTCTTCATTTAAGTATTGACGGGGTGTTTTTCCGAATTCCGATTGGAAACATTTGGAGAAATAAGAGTGATTGGAAAAACCTACCATATACATTACTTCGGCAATGGTGAATTTCTTTTGTTGCAGTAACATTGCCGCCTTTTTCATTCTGATCGATTTGATATATTCCACAGGAGACATTCCGGTCAGTTGTTTAATCTTCCGGTAGATCTGTTTGTTGCTGAAGCCGGACAATTCGCATAGGGCATTCACGTTCAGGTCTGCATCGGAAAGATGGTCCTCAATCAGGCGGATGATATTTGACAAGAACTTCTCATCTTGTGATTCAGCTTCGATGGGTTTGAGCACAGGCAATGACTCCAGCGATTTTTTGGTTTGATGACTAGGGGTAATTCCTTCTTCTTCAATGGCGGTAATGGGAATACTTAGTCCTATGCTTGTACCTTGATTCTCTTTGGAGGTAACTCCGTTGATATGTCCGCCGTGCAGTTCCGTATAGGTCTTCACCAAGTAAAGCCCGATACCTGTACCTTCCTTATTTCCCGAACGGGGGGATTGATAAAAACGTTGGAAGATATATGGAATGTCTTGTTGCGGAATTCCGGTTCCGGTGTCCGATACACAAATGTCCAGTTGTCCGGTTTCCTGCGAATAAAAAAGGGAACACCGCACGCTTCCGCTGTCAGGAGTATATTTTACGGCATTTGAGAGCAGATTGTCCAGTATCACACCCAATTTGATTGCATCCATATCCGCATAAATTTTGGCTTTGTTCGCTTCAAAATGAAAAGTGAGCCGGGAATTCTCTTCGTAAACGGAGAACAGGCTACGGCTGAAAGATACCAGTTCGATACGCGACAGAATGAGTAATGAATCCGCATTACCCTCTATCCGATTGAAATTGAGTACCTGATGAATCAACGAATTTATCTTCATGGCGTTGCGCTGTACTTCTTCTAACGTTTGTTTCTCATGTTCAGTCTCTGTGGCAGGCAACAACTGGCTGACAGGAGCTATAATCCGGCTAAGTGGTGTTTTCAGTTCATTGGATAGGTTTGTAAAGAATGCCATTTTCTGACGTGACTGTTCCAAAATCTTCTCCTTCTCCAGGCGTTCCATCTTCAATCGGTTTTTAACCCGGAAGAAATTGATAGTCCAAGCGACCAGGCTTAGAAGTAAAAGGCAATAGATTATTTTTGCCCAAAGCGTATAATACCAGGGCGGCAGGATCTTTATGTCCAATATATAAGGATGTTCCGAAGGAACTCCGTTTTTTTCTACTTTGCTGATAGATAATTGATAATCCCCATAACTCAAATTGCTATAAGTAATACGGTTCGTATTGGATGGCAGAAAATTCCATTCTTTGTCCATACCTCCGAGCCGGTAAACGAATTTATTCTTTTCTTCGAGAGAGTAGGGGAGGTCGGACAGCTCAAAAGCCAAATTATTCTGATTGTACTTCAGTTCAATGGCATTGGTGTAACGTATATTGGGAATATTCGCTATGCGTGGGTCCATCAATTGATTGTTAATGTACAAAGCTGTCAGGAGAATGGGACGTTCGGGACGATTCATGGCTTGTATTTCCGGGCAGGATATGGCAAAACCGTCAGCGCCTCCCAAATAAACATTTCCGTCTTTCGAATCGAACAGCAGACTGGTAAAACGCTTATCCGTCATATTCTGCTGACGCGCATCCATCGTTTCCCGGTTGATAATCCAAAGCCCGTTCGTGGTAGAAACCCATATATGGTCTTTGACCGATGTCATGGACAAAATCTCGTTATTATTAAAGTTCCCGAAAGAAATGCTTTGCCGACTGGAGTCTTTAGGGTTGATACGCATTACTCCCCCGTGAAATCCTACCCAAAGCATACCTTCCGCATCACATAGTAGATAATTCGGGCTTTTTTCTCCGCTCAACTCATCGGAAAATAGTTTGGTGACCTGCTTTGTGCGTGGATTGATTTTATCCAGCCCTTTACTGTTGTATAGCAGTACCCATACATTACCTTCCTTATCGGGCATAATCTGATTGATAAACATACCCGACAGTCCATTGTGAATAGAGTAATTGTATTCGGCTACGTATTGTCCGACTTTAGATTGCATTAATTTATGCTTGTCTACTACAAAGATTCCGCCTAAACAGGTGGCGATCCATAGGTTTCCGGAATCGTCTTCGAAGATGTAATAAGCCCAATTTGTATTGTAGGTTCCTGTGCTGTCGATAATGTTATAGTGTACAAATTCTTGTGTCGTATAGTCATAACGGTTGATACTGCCATCTGTAGCTATCCATAATTGCTGCTCTTTATCTTCATAGATATGGCGGATACGATTGTGTGATAAAGGGTGTGCTTTATCTCCCATCCTGTACCAGACAGCCTCATGTCTGTTTCCGGTAGGATGGATAAAACGGAGTAATCCGTTTGTGCCGCCAAACCAATACATCCCTTTGGAATCCCGGAATAACGAGTAGAATTGATTTCCGTCTCCTGTACCCGTTATTTGAGAGATTGGTACGAATTGCAAGGCACTGTTATAACGCGACAAGGAGATACCATAATCAGTTCCCAGCCAGATATTATGTTCCTGGTCGGAAAAGATATTCCAAATGATGTTGTTTGTCAGCGACTGGATATTACGTGAATCGTGGATGATATGTTGCAAAGGTTCCTCATTGTTTTGGTACACGTAAAGTCCGTTATCTGTACCGGCTAATAAGTTTCCGTTTCCATCCAATGCCAATGATTTGATGGAATTATTGTGGAAAACTTCGATTGCAACCATTTTTTCTGTTTCGGGAGTATATTGGAGAAGATATCCTTCCATACCGATCCAAATACACTGTCGGACGGTATCTTCCAATAAAGAGTTGACGAATAAATTACTTATCCCATGAGTGACAGGTAGAAAAATATCTTCAAACTTTCCACTTTCCGCTATATAACGACATAAACCATTGTAAGTACCCACATAGGTCTGCTTCTCTTTCGTGTGGATAATCGAATAGATTGTATTATGGGATAAACCACTATGCTTACTGTCGAAACGGGTTAATTTCCGGTTTTCTAATTGATAGGTATAGAGCCCGTTCAGAGAACCTATCCATAAGATTCGGTCACGGAGCGCCATTGTACGGACATCGGTAGGAAAATCTACCTCTGGCTGTTCATATCTGTCTGTACGGTAGTTGTAAACAAGTATTCCATTATCCGTCCCCAGATACAGATATGTATTGTCAATGATAATGCCGCAATAGATACATGTGTTCGTCAGTTCTCCATAAGTGAAATGTTGTTGGGTGGAATAGCCGTCGTAACTGAATAAACCTTTATTGGAACCTATCCATATCATCCCTTCGCTGTCTTGCAAAAAGCAGCTGATAACCGAAGCTTCCGTACCGAGATAAATGTTTTCGAACTGCTGATAATTCACTTTTTGCCCATACACATCACGATGGATGCAGAATATGCAAATGAGTAGAAGTATCAATTTAATTCGTAGGTACATGATATCAGGTTTGCAAGTTTTACGTTGCAAATGTAGGAAAAAATGTCGGTTACACTTGTAAATATCCGCTTCTTTTTGTTCCTTTGTTACCTATTTATAAACGGAAAGCTTATATATGAGAATACTAATTTATTTGCTTTTGTTGCCATTAATGGTGGTTGTGGTTGCCTGTGGCGGCAAAAAAGGAGCTTCAGACAAAGAGTCGGTATTAGCGACAATGGATAGTGTGGATGCTCACGGATTGCAACGTATGCAGACTTCCAAAAGCGAAACGGACTTTAAATTTAAAGGAAAAGATTACCATTCCATTGTTTCACGTACTCCGGACGAAAGTTTGCCTCATATCAAGAATGAAATGGGAGATACTTATGTAGACAATAAGATCGTACTGCGTCTGATGCGCGGAAACGAGAAAGTTTTTGATAAGACGTTTACCAAGAATGATTTCTCTTCTGTGGTAGACGCGAAATTCCTGTCGAACTCTATTCTGGAAGGAATCGTATATGATAAGACTACTTCGCAAGGGATAGTGTATGCCGCAAGTGTCTGTTATCCGCAGACAGATTTGTATATGCCGCTCTCTATAACAATCACTTCAGACGGGAAAATGAATATAAAGAAAGTGGATATGCTTGAAGAAGAATATGATGATATCCCGTCTAATTAGCTCTTGGGATAGATATCGACAATGGAATTGCACAAATGTGAAAACATTTGAGACAAACGGAAGGCGACCTATATGGTTGCCTTTTGTATTTTTGCACCGTTAAAAACTTAATACCAACCATAGAATGAAGAAATACATTTTGGCTATCTGCGTGGTAGCAGTAAGCTGTACGGCACTGAACGCTCAAACAAAGAATACGCAAACATTGATTCCGCTGACTGAACGGGTAAACGTACAGGCAGATTCGGCACGTGTTAATCAGATTATAGACGGTTGCTGGGTAGCAGTCGGATCTAAAAAGTCCCATGCCATTCAGAGGGACTTTACTCGTATGTTTAACGGAAAGCCTTCTTATCGTTTTGAACTGAAAGAAGACGATAATACACTGTCGGGATATGCCAAAGGCGAGACCAAGGGACGTGCGGAGTTCTCATACTGTTATGCAACATCCGATGATTTTAAAGGGAAACCTGCCGATACCTATAAGAAAGCGCAAATTATGAAAACCGTGTATCATCACGGAAAAGGAGCTTGCCCGCAAGGCTCTTCACGTGATTATGAGTTTTCGGTATACATCCCTTCTACATTGGGCAGTGATGTTTCCACTATTTTTGCTCAATGGCATGGAATGCCGGACCGTACATTGGTTCAGACTCCGCAAGGAGAAGTGAAGACATTGACAGTCGATGAATTTATAGAATTGGAAAAGACTACCATTTTTAAGAAAAATGTGGGCCACGAGAAAAAGGCCAAGTTGGACAAGCAAGGTAACCCCGTAAAAGATAAATATGGCAATCCTGTATATACAGCCGGAAAAGCTAATGGATGGTTGGTTGAACAAGGGGGCTATCCTCCATTGGCATTCGGATTCTCCGGAGGATGGTTTTATATCAAAGCAAACTCTGACCGTAGATGGCTGACCGACAAAGATGACCGTTGCAATGCAAATGTAGAAAAAACACCTGTCATGAAACCGGTGACTTCTGAATACAAGTCATCGACTATCGCTTACAAAATGCCTTTTGCCGATTTCCCGAAAGATTGTTGGATTACATTCCGTATCCATATTGATTGGACTGTCTACGGGAAAGAGGCTGAGACAATTGTAAAGCCGGGTATGCTTGATGTACAGATGGATTATCAGGATAAAGGTAAAAAGGTTAGTAAACACCTTGTAGACAATGAGCAGATTCTGATTGGACGTAACGACAAAGATGGCTACTATTTTAAATTTGGTATTTATAGGGTAGGTAACAGCACCAAACCGGTGTGTTACAATTTGGCAGGTTATTCGGAAAAGTAACTCCGGATAACAAGCTGCTGTTAGAGAAAGTTAAAGATTGGCAAACTCATAATATTCCAGAATCTTTTTAGGTTCTATATCGTTATTTGCATTATAAAAACAAAGTGTAATATTAATGCTAAAAGGATAACGATTATGAAGAAGATTTTATCTTTACTTGTATTGGCTATAGTGGCCGTGCAGTTCTCGTTTGCAGCTGATGTGATAACTAAAGACATCAACCAATTGCCGCTTCCTGCGCGGAATTTTATCAATCGTCATTTCACAAAGCCTGAGGTTGTTCAGATTAAGATTGATAAGGATCTGATGGAGTCTACTAAGTATGAAGTCTTATTAATGGACGGTACGGAGATCGATTTTGACAGTAGGGGGAATTGGGAGGAAATTAGCGCTAAGAAAGGAAAGACTGTTCCTGCAACTGTTGTTCCGGGATTTGCTGCCAATTATCTGAAGACTCATAATTTTGTGAGTGAAGGTGTGACGAAAGTAGAACGTGACCGTAAGGGGTACGAAATCGAATTGTCTACTGGAATATCTTTCAAGTTTGACAAGAAGGGCAAATTTTTGAAAGCGGATGATTGAGTAGTTATATGTAGATAAACCTAAACCGGAAGATTGTTATGTGGAAATTTAAGTTTGGCTTATGGGCAGTGGTTTTGATAACCTCTGTCTTTTCTTTCAGCGCATGTGGTGATGATGATGATAATGATACTTTTGTTCCTCCTGCTAATATTGAGGTAGCTTTGAAACAATTGTATCCGGGTGCGCAGAATATAGAATGGGAAGTGAAAGGTGTTTATTATGTAGCTGATTGTTGGGTGACCGGTGATGAACTGGAAGTCTGGTTTGATGTGAATGCCAATTGGGTGATGACGGAGAATGAATTGGATAATGTTAATCAGTTGGTACCGGCTGTTTATACTGCCTTTATGGATTCTAACTATAACACATGGGTAGTGACGGATGTGTATGTTTTGACTTATCCTTTGAACCCGACTACCTCTGTCATTCAAGTAAAACAGGGTAGCCAGCGCTATTCACTTTATTTTTCACAGGAAGGCGGATTGCTCCATGAAAAAAATATTAGTAATGGAGATGATACCAATTGGCCGCCGACTGAGTAGGTGAATTGTTACATCTGTTGGTAGTCTTTAGCCAATCCTCCTTCGCTTGTTTCTTTATAGAGGGAGGGAAGGTCATGACCAGTTTGTTTCATCACTTGTACAACCTTATCGAAAGAAACGCGGTGCATACCGTCTGTAAAAGCAGAATAGAGGTTAGCGTCCAGCGCACGTGCTGCGGCATAAGCGTTTCGCTCGATACAGGGAATTTGTACTAATCCGCATACCGGGTCGCAAGTCATTCCCAAGTGGTGTTCCAATCCCATTTCTGCTGCATATTCAATTTGTGCGGGGCTACCTCCGAATAGTTGGTTGGCAGCGGCTGAAGCCATAGCACAGGCAACGCCTACCTCTCCTTGACAACCGACCTCCGCACCGGAGATGGATGCATTGAATTTGACGATATTACCGATAAGCCCTGCTGTTGCCAATGCGCGTAAAATGCGCATATCACTGAAATCACGGCTTTTCTGAAGGTGATAAAGTACTGCAGGCATTACACCGCAGGAACCACAGGTAGGTGCAGTTACAATCTTGCCACCGGAAGCATTTTCTTCACTTACTGCCAATGCGTATGAAAAAACAAGCCCTCTGGATTGGAGAGATTGCTTGTATCCGGTGGCACGTATATAATAGGTAGAAGCTTTTCGTCTGAGATTTAACGGTCCTGGCAGCACGCCTTCCGCTTCCAGGCCACGATGAATGGCGTCTTTCATTGTAGTCCATACCTCTGCCAAATAATCCCAGATATCTTCGTTCTCACATTCTTTTACGTATTCCCAATAACTTTTTCCTGTACGTTCACACCATTGCAGAATCTCGGTCATGTTGTTCATCCCATATACTTCCGGGCTTTCGATAGTCGGGCTATCGTTGTTTTCTGCCAGTGCACCGCCACCGATACTATAAACTGTCCAATTTTCGAGTACTTTGTTACTGGTGTCGAAAGCAGCAAATGTCATTCCATTCGGATGGAACGGTAGGAAAACTTTGGGTTGCCACACGATTTCTACAGGAGCAACCGCCTGCAGGGTGTCTATAATGGCCACATCTGTCATGTGCCCTTTCCCCGTAGCGGCTAGGCTGCCATAAAGGGTTACTTTAAAAGAAACTGCGTCCGGATGGCGTTCCAGAAACATTTCTGCGGCTTTACGCGGTCCCATAGTGTGGCTGCTGGAAGGACCTGTACCTATTCTATATAACTCTTTAATTGATTTCATGACTGATGATATATTTTCGTTAATACCAGTTTTTCTTTTTGAAGAACAAATATACGATAATACCGATAATTCCCATCACTAACCAGGCAAATAAATAACCATATCGCCAATCCAGCTCCGGCATCCATTTATAATTCATTCCCCATACCCCGGCCAGAAAAGTTAGGGGAATAAAGATAGTGGATACGATAGTCAGGCGTTTCATAATGTTGTTCATGCGCAGGTCATTGTTGGAAATATAAAGGTCTACCAATGAAGAAAGCGTTTCCCGGCAGATTTCGATGGTTTGCAGTACAAACTGGAGATGATCGTTCACATCGTTGAAGAAAGCACGGTTGACTTTATGGATAAGCAGGTTTTCCGCACGTAACAGTTTTACATATTGTTCTTTTAGCGGAAGTATTGCTTTCTTCATCAGCATATATTGGCGGCGGAGTGCCTGGATTTGAATGCCTATATCATATCCTTCGGTGATGGTGAGCAGTTCTTCTTCCAGATCTTCGAGAGCGTCATCGATAGAAGAGATGGTTGAAATATAATTTCCCATTACACTATTCAGCAGCACACTGAACAAATAGTCTGTTTGGCGGCTGCGTATTTTCAGAACGTCATTGCGCAAGGCTGTATTGACATCGTCGAAGAAGTCGGTTTCTTTTTCGAGGAAGGTAAGTACATAATTACTTCCGAGAATAATGCATACTTGTTGTTGGAGCAGTTCGTCCAACTCGTCCTCTCCCTTATGTGTATTGGGATAGAATAATTTCAAGATCAGGACAATATATTTATCATGCTCTTCGATTTTGGTGGGGTGGTTTGCATTTAGAATATCCTGTAATACAAGGAAGTCTATTTCGAAATGACTGCAAATCTCACGGATGGTTTCCGTATCTTTCATCCCGTGTACTTGCAGCCAATTGATGTGCGTATTGTCCAATGTATCTTTGATTGATTGGAAGGTATTACCGGACGACTCCTGTATTTCTGTCGTACTATACGTGCATAGGTGCAAATGGGTAGGAGTGAGACTGTCTCCGGTATAAATCAGCTTTTCGCTTAATAGGTTATTCTTCATGCTTTGTTCTCGTATTTAGACGTTTTTATTTATAGGTTAGTCAAAATCAACTACAGTGATTCCGGCACCCCCGAATTGTACGTGTTCGTCAGCATAATGGCTGACCCCCGGTACGGTAGAGAGGTATTGGCGGATAAGCGTACGGAGTATTCCCGTACCTGTTCCGTGAAGAATGCGCACGCGGTCCATGCCTACCAATATAGCATCGTCGATAAAGTAGGTGACTGCTTGCAGTGCTTCATCGCCACGCATACCCCGCACATCGATATCTTGTTTGAAACTGAGTTTCTTTTCGTACATCTGATCATGTGTCTGGCTGCTGACAAATGTACTCTTGGCAATCCCTTCCGTCTTTTGAGGAGCATTGCTGCGTTCGAGACGGTCTATCTTTACAGTCGTTTTGATACTTCCGAAAGCGACAATTGCATTTTTGCCGTTTATTTCCATGACTTGCCCAACACTTGTCTGTCCTTTGATTTTTACATTCTCGCCAATACCAATGGGAGCCACTTTGGGAACAATGATTGTTGAGGCATTGGCAGTTTTCGGTTCGTTCTTTTTATTTTTCTTCCGTTCCTGCTTTTCTTTCAACTTTTCCATTTTCCGTGCCAGTTTTTCTTCTTGTTCTTTGGAGGCTAATGCGTCCAAAGAAGTGCGGAAGTCAGTCAGTTCTTGACGTGCCAGACGGGTCTTTTCTTTTTCGGCCTGTGCTTCTTTGATGGTGCGGATAGTATTTTCAATACGGGCATTTGATTCTTGCAGTATTCGTTCCGCTTCTTCCTTTGCCTGTTTGATAATCTCTTTTCTTGACTTTTGCAGCTCTTCCATCTCCGTCTGGTAACGGGCAATGGTTTCTTCCATCTGTTTCTCCCGTTGTCGGATGGTTTGACGTTTACCCTCCCAATAACGTTTGTCGCGGACAATGTCTTGCAAGTATTTATCAGCGTTGATGTATTCGCTTCCCACAATTTCCGAAGCGTCTGCAATGACATCTTCGGGTAATCCGATTTTTCGTGCGATTTCTACGGCAAACGAACTTCCGGGATTGCCAATCTGCAATTGGAATAGTGCCTGCATGAGATGACGGTCGTAAAGCATGGCTCCATTTACTACTCCTTCATGGTCTTCAGCGAAATGCTTCAGGTTTTGATAGTGAGTGGTGATCACTCCGAAAGTTTGTTTCCGGTTGAAACGTTTTAATACGGCTTCGGCGATGGCGCCTCCTATCTGGGGTTCCGTACCCCCTCCGAATTCATCAATCAAGATGAGGCTGCGTTCATTGCAGTTTTTCATCATGATTTTCATATTGGTCAGATGTGAAGAGTAGGTACTAAGATCATCTTCAATGGACTGCTCGTCACCGATGTCGATAAAAATACTGCTGAATATACCTGCATGACTGCGTTCGTGCAGCGGGATCAACATTCCGCATTGAAGCATATATTGCAGTAATCCTACCGTTTTCAGACAGACGGATTTACCACCGGCATTCGGACCGGATATAATAAGGATGCGTTGTTTTTGGTTAAGCTCGATATCCAGGGGCACGACTTTTTTCCCATGTTTGGCTAATGATAGCTGTAACAGGGGATGAACAGCCATTGTCCAATCCAATAGTTGCTCATTTTCTATAGCTGGTTTCAAACAGTTCGTCTGTATTGCAAAATAACTTTTTGCGCGGATAAAATCGACTTCTGCCAGAAATTCATACGACTGTAAGATTTCCGGAATAGACGGGCGAAGGGTATTGGAGAACTCAGTAAGAATACGAATGATTTCCCGTCGTTCGTCTCCTTCAAGTTCACGGATACGATTATTGGCTTCTACTACTTCTGCGGGTTCTATAAATACAGTCTTTCCACTAGCGGATTCATCGTGTACGATTCCTTTGATTTTCCGTTTCAGTCCCGGAGCTACAGGGATGACCAGACGGCCGTCGCGCATAGTTGGAGTTACATCCTTATCTACGTATCCTTCGGATTGTGCGCTACGCAAGATACTGTTCAAAGATCGTGAGATGCTTCCCATTGTGCTGGAGAGTTCACGACGTATGCGTGCTAATTCGGTTGAAGCGTTGTCTTTGATTTTACCGTATTTATTGAGAATACCGTCTATTTTTCCGATCAATTGCGGAAATACGGCTATATCTCCGGCTAATCGTTTCAGGCTGGGGTAAGGGGTATCGCTTTCTTCTTCCTCTTCATTCCGATGTAGGAAGCGTACGATATCGCGGATCGTTTCCAATGAACGGCGTAAGTCAAACAGTTCTTGTTCGTCCAGATACATGCCTTCTATCCGTACTCGTTTCAATGAAGGACGGACATCAAAGAAGAACTGATCGGGAAATCCGTCTTCTTCTTGAATGATGCGGATAAATTCAGTTACTTGATTTAATTTTTCTTCTACTTCTTCGTATTGGTCGGAAAAGACCATATCAGAGACTCGTTCCTCGCCTAAAGTGCTGAGACATCTATCCTTTAGTAGCTGTCTTATCTGGTCGAATCCTATCTTTTGCTCAAAATTTTGAGGATATATCATATTTCTATCTTGCTAATGGACTGCAAAAATACGATTTATTCGCGAAAAAAATATCAGAATGTTTGCAGATTTAAAAATGATTCGTACCTTTGCACCGCTTTCAACGGAAAGCACTTCTGATAAAGGAGTTTTGGAGAGGTGGCAGAGTGGTCGATTGCGGCGGTCTTGAAAACCGTTGTACTGCGAGGTACCCGGGGTTCGA
>ENA-USUJ01000354-USUJ01000354.1-human-gut-metagenome-genome-assembly--contig:-NODE-354-length-40111-cov-6.713419_pt1 | contig 40111 bp, 37 predicted proteins | sample MGYA00250061_ERZ773398 | MGnify/ENA primary metagenome ERZ773398 (study PRJEB29103, sample SAMN06111992) | human gut metagenome | biome: human gut; feature: ankylosing spondylitis patient; material... | reverse complement strand
AGAAGGGGGACATTTCTTTCGGAAGAACAAATTTGCAACTGCGCCGTAGTTCCATCACATAACGCTAATGGCATTAAAGTAAAATTTTTCAAAAAAGAACCTGAAATCAAAATCGGCGCTGCTTTGCAAATTTTTCTGGAGAAAGAGAATGTCCCCCTTCTTCCGTCGCATCGAGAAAACTTATATTTATACCTGTTATTTATTGGCAAACCCTCCGCATAAGCTTCTTCCGACAGTGGAAGAATGCCGGAAGCAGGAAACAATCCGCAAACAGCCATGCCAGCGGACTGGCAAAACATGCAGCCGTAAATCCGAAGATCGGTACAAAGATCAGACCGATCAATGCGCGGGCAATCATCTCAAATACACCGGCAAATACAGCAAAGCCGGAAAAGCCCATTCCCTGGATAAGAAAACGAACAATATTGACCAGCGACAGAAGCATATAAAAGCAGGTGTTGGTGATCAGAAATTGTCTGGCCTGTGCGACAACCTGTGTGATATTGGCACTGTCCGAAGGATCTATAAACAGATAGATCAGTGGACGTGCAAGGAAAATGATGACAACAAGGATCGCTGCGGAGTAAACTGCGGCAAGAATGATGGCAGATTTCATACCGCTTGCCAGACGATCGTATTTTCCGGCGCCAACGTTCTGTCCGCCGTAAGTTGCCATGGTAGAACCGAGTGCGTCAAACGGGCACATCATAAACATCGAGATACGGCTGCCGGCCGTCATGGCTGCCACGGCGCCTGAACCTAAGGTGTTGACAGCAGTCTGCAGAATGACGCTTCCGATGGCGGTAATGGAATACTGCAGACCCATAGGAAGTCCCATAATCAGAAGATTTCTTACATAGGAAGCATCCAGTACCCAGTCGGAGCGCTTCAGGTGCAGAATGTCAAATTTTCGGATGATCACGAAAAGACACAGCACACCGGAAACCGCCTGCGATAAAACGGTAGCAAATGCGGCACCAAAAACTCCCCAGTGCAGACAGATGATAAAGAACAGATCCAGTCCGATATTTAAGACAGCCGCAACGATCAGAAAAATGACCGGCGTGATGGAGTCCCCCAGAGAACGCAGGTAGGAGGAGAGTATATTATAAAGGATGATGGCTGGTATGCCGGCAAAAATAACAACAATATAATTATAGGACAGGTCGATAATATCGGAAGGTGTCTGCATCAGCACCAGAATCTGCCGACAGAAAATGACGGTCAGTGCCGTGAGAACACCGCCGATGAGAACCGACAGAATGGCGGAATTACCGACATATTTGCGCACGCCGTCATAGTCGCGCGCACCGAACCGCTGGGCAACCGGCAGACCGAAACCGTTGCAGATTCCCTGACAGAATCCTATGATCAGAAAATTGATACTTCCGGTTGCCCCAACTGCAGCAAGTGCCGTCACGCCGAGATAGCGGCCGACGATGATGGTGTCCATGAGACTGTAAAATTGTTGAAACAGCATACCGAACAGAAGCGGTACGGCGAAACCGAGAATCAGTTTCATAGGGGAACCGCTGGTCAATTCTTTTGTTGTACTTCTTGCCATAATGATTTACTCCTTTTATATTTTAAACAAAACTGCAAATGCTAGGATATTTTATCACGATTGTGTAAAACTGCAAGAGGAAAAAATGCTGAAATTTCATTTTTTTTGCGTTTTTTTTGCCGCGTCAATTCTTTACATTTGAGGAAGAATGCGGTAGAGTGGTAAGTGACTGTAATATTGTACATATAAAGGAGATTAAAGTTGAAAAACTGGGAAAAAAATATACGTAAGGTTGTTCCCTATACACCGGGAGAGCAGCCAAAGAAATCACAGATCATCAAGTTAAATACCAATGAAAATCCATATCCGCCGGCACCGGGGGTAAAGGAAGCACTGGCATATTTTCATACGGATGATCTGCGGCTGTATCCGGATCCGGTTGTGACAGATCTGGTGGATGGGATTGCACAATTCTATCAGGTAGACCCTTCACAGGTCTTTGTCGGTGTCGGATCGGATGATGTGCTTGCAATGCTGTTTATGACCTTCTTTAATTCAAAGAAGCCGATTCTGTTTCCGGATATTACCTATTCCTTTTATGACGTGTGGGCAGAAATGCTTCGCATTCCGTATACACAGATTCCGCTGGATGATGCATTCCGCCTGAATCCGGCAGATTATAAATGTGAAAATGGTGGAATTGTATTCCCAAATCCGAATGCACCGACCGGGGAACTTCTTCCGGTATCTGCCATTGAGGAGATCGTTCAGGCAAATCCGGATGTGATTGTGATCGTGGATGAGGCATATATTGACTTTGGAGGAGAGAGTGCCCTGCCTCTGATTGATAAATACGATAATGTAATTGTGGTACAGACATTTTCCAAGTCACGTTCTCTGGCGGGGTCGAGGATTGGCTTTGCCATCAGTAATCCGACACTGATTAAATATTTAAATGATGTGAAGTATTCCTTCAATTCATACACGATGGATCGTATCACCATTGCGTTGGGAACGGCATCTATCCGTGATCGGGCATATTTTGAGCAGACGACAGAGAAAATCATAAAGACAAGAGAGTGGACCAAAGAGCAGCTTCGGGCACTCGGGTTCGTATTTGGTGATTCCAAAAGCAACTTTATTTTTGCCATGCATCCGGATGTTTCCGGTGTGGAACTGTTTGAAGCACTGAAGAAAAACGATATTTATGTGCGGCATTTTGGCAAGCCGGCACGGATCAACGAATATCTGCGTATCACAATCGGTACGGATGAGCAGATGCATAAACTGATCGATTTTCTGAAAAAATATTTAAATAAATAAAGCGAGGATTTTTTATGTTGACAAAATACTTGTGGGTATTTTTTGTTTCCATGGTACCACTGGTGGAACTGCGCGGTTCCATTATTATTTCGCAGGGACTGCAGCTGCCGGTACTTTCTTCTTATATTGTGGCAATTATCGGAAATATGCTGCCGGTGCCGGTGATTTATCTGTTTGCACGGAAAGTTCTGGTATGGGGAGCGGATAAACCGGTGATTGGAAAGTTTTTTTCCTGGTGTCTGGAGAAGGGAGAAAAGGGCGGAAAGAAATTACAGGAAAAAGCAGGCCGGGGGCTGTTTATCGCACTGCTCCTGTTTGTAGGAATTCCGCTTCCGGGAACCGGTGCATGGACAGGAACACTGGCGGCTAGTATTCTGGACATGGATTTTAAATCAACAATTATCGCCGTCATGCTCGGGGTTCTGCTGGCAGGAATTATTATGATGGTGCTCAGTGTGGCAGGATTCGGCATGTTTTTGAAATAACCAAGGAAGTAATTAATCAATGAAAGACAAGAAAAAAACCAAGACGATTCCGCGTCAGGTGCGCTGGGATAAGCTTGATAATACAGCACATCTTTTCCCGTCCATTGCGGGGGAGAGTATGACAAACGTGTACCGGATCAGTGTGACCTTAAAAGAAGAGGTTCAGGTGGAATTTCTGCAGCAGGCGCTGGACATGATTCTGCCGAAATTCGATGGGTTTAATCTTCGGATGCGCACAGGCGTATTCTGGTATTATTTTGAAGAGAACGGAAAAAAGGCGCCGAAAGTCACGGAAGAGGCGATGTTTCCATGCCGGTTTATCCGGCAGAACAAAAACCGCAATTATCTGTTCCGTGTGACCTATTATAAGTCAAGAATCAATCTGGAAGTGTTTCATGTACTGACCGATGGCATGGGAGGCATTAATTTCCTCCGGGAGCTGACGTATCAGTATCTGCGTCTGGTGCATCCGGAACTGGCGGAAAAAGAAGGAAACAAACTGAGCGGAGATACCTCTCTCAGCAGGGAGGACAGCTTTGTCCGCAATTACCGCAGCAGCAAGCCAAGCGGATTTAATAAAGAAAAAGCATATCTGATCAAAGAAGATAAACTTCCGGCCGGAGAATTTGGTGTCATGCATGGGCGGATGCCGGTCTCACAGCTGAAAAAGGTAGCACATGGCTATCATGCATCTTTGAATGAATATTTTATTGCAGTCTTTGTATGGAGTGTGTATAAAGAACTGTTACACGGGATGCCGGGAGGAAAACCGATCCGAATCGCAGTGCCGGTCAATCTGCGGCCGTATTTTGATTCGGATACGACAAAAAACTTTTTTGTTATGGTATCTGCAGAATTCCGTCCACAGAAAGAGTCCTACACGTTTGAGGAAGTACTTGCATGCATACAAAGCAGCCTGCACTCCCAGATCAATAAGGAACATTTAGAGGATCTGTTTTCTTACAGTGTATCCAATCAGAGGAACCTGCTTATGCGTCCGGTGCCGTTATTTTTGAAAAATATTGCCATGCGTATCGTATATGAAAAATCCGCAGTGGCAAATACAACAACGATCACAAACATCGGTAATATCAAGATCAAAGATATTTACCAGCCCTATATAGAAGGTTTTTCGGCTTTTATAGCCATGTCAAAAGGGCAGTATCTGAAAGGAACGATCTGTTCTTACCAGGATACGCTGGTATTTACATTCAGTTCCATCTTTTCCGAGGCTCTGGTACAGAAGGCATTTTTCCGCAAGATTGCGGCGGATGGTGTGGATGTGGAGATTGAGACGAACGGAGTATATTATGAATAAATGCAAAAAATGTAATGTTGTCATATTGGACGATACGGACCGCTGTCCGCTCTGTAAACATGTGCTGGAGTCGGACGGGATACCGGGAGAGAGCCGGTATCCGGATGCCATTGCAACGGCGCGTAAATTCCGGTTTGTGGAGAATCTGGTACTGTTTATCTCCATTGTGGCGGAGTGTCTGCTGATTGCCATCAATTTCCAGGTGGACAGGGAAGTGGCATGGAGCCTTGTAATTGGTATCATTCTTTTATATGGAAATGTGGTGCTTCGCATGGCAATTCTGGGAAAATCCGGATATCTGGCCAAAACCGTCTGTCTGGTACTTCTTGCCATTGTAATGCTTCTTGGAATTGATTATCTGACCGGATACCGGCGCTGGTCGTTAGACTATGTGTTTCCGGGGGGAATCATTGCCATTGATCTGGCGTTGTTTATCCTGATTCTGATAAACCGGAGAAACTGGCAGAGTTATATGATGTCGGAACTGCTGACGATATTGCTGAGCATTGTACCGGTGGTATTGCTGCAGATGAGAATCATTCATTTTCCATATCTGGCATGGGGGTCCCTCGGGGTATCGGTATTTTTATTCCTTGGAACACTGATTCTTGGTGATCAGCGTGCACGAACCGAACTGAAACGGAGATTTCATATATGATAGAAAGCGAAGCGAGTGTAAAAGGACGTGTGGTGGCAGAAATGCTGTCACATTTTACCAATGATTTGAAAATCGGAAAAAAAATAAAGAGCGGAGAGCTGCGCAAGCGGATGATAGAGCCGCCATGGATTCCACCGGCAATGTTTAACCTGACAGGAATCAATATGGATCATTTTACGATGAAACTTTTGTCGTTAAAGGAAAATCCAAACACGGATTACGTGATTCTGCAGTTACACGGCGGTGGTTATACGGGAGCTGTGCGCAATGCGTATTATGTGTTTGCAGGATTATATAACGAGCTGAGCCATGGATGCAATGTGCTTACTCCGGATTATCGTGTGGCCCCGGAGAATCCATATCCGGCGGCACTTGAAGATGCATTGGCATCATACCGCTGGCTGCTTTCCAAGGGATATTATGGAGAACAGATTATCCTTGCCGGAGATTCGGCAGGCGGTGGACTGGCGATGGCACTCTGTATGTATCTGCGGGATCATAATATGCCGGTACCGGGAGGAATCATAGCCATGTCTCCGTGGACGGATCTGACGGCCAGCGGGGAGTCTTATGAGACCAATTATGAGAAAGATCCACTGTTTGGAAATACGAAGGAGAGTCTGATTTACCAGAATGATTATCCGGGGGAACATGACCGGATGGACCCGTATATTTCTCCGCTGTTTGGGGATTTCCGGGGATTTCCGCCAATGCTCATACAGGTTGGATCGATTGAGATGCTTCTGAGTGATTCGGTTTCGGTAGCGGCAAAGGCAAGGGAGCAGGGGGGAAAAGTGCGCCTATCTGTTTATGAAGGGATGTTTCATGTGTTCCAGATGGCATATCTGAATATTCCAGAATCAAAGAAGGCATGGGCAGAAGCCGGCAAATTCATTGATGTGCTGCGCACGGACAGCAGACTGTAAAAATTATTACAAAAATGGCGCGGAATTTTTTTACATATTGCATAAACGCCTAGATACGTCTACATTTCCATGGAGTAAGCCTCCACATGATGTAGAAATGTGGGTTGACAATAACACAAGATGTAGTGTAGTCTTGTATTTGTTAATGAAAATATACAAGATATAGGGAGTAATCTCTATATCTTATATTTTGTGTAAACAATCGTTTATAAAGATAGACTTTGAGAGGAAGATGGAACATGAAAATTATTAAGAGAAGCGGAGTCGAGGTATTTTTTGATTCGAATAAGATCGTTGCGGCTGTACAGAAAGCGAATGCATCGGTAATCGATTATGAAAAACTCAGCGATGAGCAGATTCAGGAGATTGCCGATAATGTGGAAGTGGCATGTGAAAACATGAAACGATCTGCCAGCGTGGAGGAAATCCAGGATATGGTAGAGAACCAGCTGATGAACCAGCATGCATTTACGGTTGCCCGTAATTATATTACATACCGTTATAAGAGAGCGCTTGTGCGTAAATCCAATTCTACTGATGAACAGATTCTGTCCCTCTTAGAGTGTAACAATGAGGAAGTAAAACAGGAAAATTCCAATAAAAATCCTACTGTAAACAGTGTACAGAGAGATTATATGGCGGGAGAAGTCAGCAAGGATATCACGAAGAGATTCCTGTTGCCGGAAGATATTGTGGAAGCACATGAAAAAGGACTGATTCATTTCCATGATGCAGATTATTTTGCGCAGCACATGCATAACTGCTGTCTGGTGAACTTAGAGGACATGCTGCAGAATGGTACTGTAATCAGCGAGACCGGAATTGACCGTCCGAGAAGTTTTTCCACGGCCTGCAATATAGCAACACAGGCGATTGCGCAGATTGCAAGTTCGCAGTATGGAGGACAGAGTATTTCACTGTCCCATCTGGCACCGTTCGTACAGGTGAGCCGTGAAAAATTCCGGATACAGGTCCGGACAGAGTTTGAAAAGATCGGGCTGGATCTGGATGAGGAGAAAATCAATAAAGTAGCAGAGATGCGTGTAAGAGAAGAGATCAACCGTGGTGTGCAGATGATCCAGTATCAGGTGATCACGCTTATGACCACAAACGGTCAGGCTCCGTTTATCACGGTGTTTATGTATCTCGACGAAGTGCCGGAGGGACAGACCAGAGATGACCTGGCAGCGATCATTGAGGAGATGCTGCATCAGAGAATCAAGGGAGTAAAGAACGAAAAAGGAGTATTTATTACCCCGGCTTTCCCGAAACTGATTTATGTACTCGAAGAAGATAATATCCATGAGGATTCCAAGTATTTTTATCTGACACGCCTGGCTGCACAGTGTACGGCAAAGCGCATGGTTCCGGATTATATTTCCGAAAAGAAGATGAAAGAACTGAAAGTGGACAAGAACGGGGAAGGACACTGCTATCCATGTATGGGATGCCGCAGTTTTCTTACTCCGTATATTGACCCGGAAACCGGAAAACCGAAATATTACGGACGTTTTAACCAGGGAGTTGTGACGATCAATCTGGTGGATGTGGCATGTTCTTCCGGAAAAGATGAGAAAAAATTCTGGAAGATTCTCGATGAGCGTCTAAAACTGTGCTACCGGGCACTGATGTGCAGACATAAGAGACTTCTTGGCACACCGAGTGATGTGGCTCCGATTCTGTGGCAGAACGGAGCGCTTGCCCGTCTGAAAAAGGGAGAGACGATCGACAAACTTTTATTTGGCGGTTATTCCACCATCTCTTTGGGATATGCGGGATTGTGCGAGTGTACCCGTTATATGACAGGTGTTTCCCATACGGAGCCGGAGACCGGAACACCATTTGCACTGCGTGTCATGCAGCGTCTGAATGATGCCTGTGCAGAGTGGAAAGAAAAGGAAAATATGGATTTCAGTCTGTACGGTACGCCGCTGGAATCCACCACCTATAAATTTGCAAAGTGTCTGCAGAAGCGTTTCGGTATCATAGAGGGCGTAACAGATAAAAATTATATTACGAACAGTTATCATGTGCATGTGACGGAAAATATCAATGCTTTTGATAAACTGAAGTTTGAGTCACAGTTCCAGAAGCTGTCTCCGGGTGGTGCAATCAGCTATGTGGAAGTACCAAATATGCAGGATAATATTGATGCCGTGATTGCCGTCATGAAATACATTTACGATAATATTATGTACGCGGAGCTCAACACGAAGAGTGATTACTGTATGGAATGTGGCTATGACGGTGAGATCAAAATTGTTGAGGAAAAGGACAGCGGAAAACTCGTCTGGGAGTGTCCGAACTGCGGAAACCGTGATCAGGATAAGATGAGTGTTGCACGTCGTACGTGCGGGTATATCGGAACACAGTTCTGGAATCAGGGACGTACACAGGAAATCAAAGAAAGAGTATTACATTTATAAAACATGGAAGAAAACAAACGGAAACAATATGCCCATTTGTATGAACACCATGAGGTAGAAGATCCACAACCCCGGGAAGAGAAAGAAAAACCCATCGGGCCGAGTGGCAGAAACCGCCATCGGCCGATGGTGGAAAAGGTATGCAGACGCATCGCCTTTTCTTTCCTGGCCATGGCGGTTGTTCTGTTACTTGCATTGAATTATTTTCAGATCAAAGAGGCAAAAAAGGAAGCGGTTTTGGAATATATCCGCAAAGAAAAGCAGCAAATGAAAAATCGTGAGACAGAAAAGACGGACCAGCTTGCAATCTTAGACCAATATGATATATTATATAGTATGTATCCGGATCTGGTTGGATGGATCAAAGTTGATGGGACACCAATCGATTATCCGGTGATGCAGGATCATACAGGCGGGGAATATTATCTGAAACACAATTTTGAAGGAAAAGATGATAATAAGGGAAACCCGTTTGTTTCCGCAGATGCCAGCATTGATCCGATGGATCAGAATATTGTGATCTTTGGGCACAACGTAAGTGATGGAAGCCAGTTTGGAGATCTGGATGCCTATCTGGATAAGAAATTTTACAAAAAGCATCCGGTGATTACTTTTGATACGATTTATGAAACTGGACAATATCAGATTGTTGCGGTGGTAAAGACACATGTAAAGGAAAAAGACGAATCCGGATTCCGTTATTACTGGTTTCGGAATTATAAAAACCGGAAAGAGTTTCAGAATCTGCTGGATTTTGTGGAAGAGAACCGTGTGTATGATACAGGGGAGCATCTTATCTATGGAGATACCACAATTATGCTCTCTACCTGTGAATACACGGTAAACAATGGGAGACTCGTAGTCATAGCAAAAAGGATATAGGGCAGAAGATGAAAAAATTAGGGATGATGAAAACGATACTGATGATGGGATGTGCGCTGGCGTTGCTTTTTGCAGCCGTTCCGCAGCCGGTTATGGCAGCGAACAGCCAGATGAATCTGACGGTTGGAACAACCAATGATGCAAAAGCCGGGGATACGGTAACGGTACGTCTGGTCGGAAGCAATAATCCGGGACTTTCGACATTTGCAGCAAGACTGGCATATGACGATTCTGATCTGGAATATGTAGGAACCACATGGGCAAATACGATTTCTTCGGATTCGGGAAATATTGAGCTGGTTTCCCCGGTTACGGAAAATAATCAGCAGGCACTTAATCTTTCGGCAATTTTAAATAAGACTTATTCCCAGAATGAAACCATTGCCACGGTTACCTTTAAGGCGAAAAATGCATATACAACGATGCCGGTTACCCTGACAGTGCGTGAAGTGACGGATGCAAGTTACAATCCGGTTACGGTTACAACGGTTGTGGATGCTTCTGCAGGACAGACACAGAGCCAGTCACAGTCCCAGAGCACTTCCCAGAGTCAGTCGGACAGTCAGGATGACACAGAGTATACAGATGATACAGATGATACAGACGATACGGACGATACGGACGATACCGATTCGTACGATGATACAGACGATATGCAGGATTCCAAGAGCAGCAGTGGGAATACACATAAGACTTCATCGAACAAAAAGAATAACAGTGGAAATACATCAAAAAACGGAAACCGGACAGATGCAACACCAAAGACAGGTGCGGTTGATCTGCGGATGGTATTTGGAGCAGCAGTAATTGTTTTTTTACTGGCAGCAGCAGGCTGCATCCGTTTCCTGAATAAAAAGAAAGAGTAAATTATGAATTATGCTGGAATTAAGTATTGTGACATCGCAAACGGTCTCGGCTGTCGGACGGTACTGTTTGTATCCGGATGCCGCAATGCATGTAAGGGCTGTTTTCAGCCACAGACATGGGATTTTACCTATGGAGAATGTTTCGATGAGCAGGTACAGCAAAAGGTGCTTGATTCACTGAAACCGGAGTATATAGAGGGAATGACCCTGTTGGGAGGAGAGCCGTTTGAGGAAGAAAATCAGGAGGCTCTTCTTCCTTTTATGAAAAAAGTAAAAAGTTTGTATCCGGATAAGAATGTCTGGGCATTTACCGGATATATATATGATAAAGACCTGATTTTGGGAGGCAGAAAACATACGAAAGACACGGATGACCTGCTTTCCCTGATCGATGTACTGGTGGACGGTCCATTTATTGAGGAACAGAAGGATATTACGCTCAAGTTCCGGGGATCGGTCAATCAGCGCATTCTTGACTTGAAAAAAACCATGGAAAGTGGCAAAATAGTTAAGTTGATGGAATAGTTAGGAAAACGAGGATGGATACATATGAAAAAGCATATTAATGCATTGTTGGGATTTGTCTGTTATACAATCGGTGTGATTGCAGCAGCATATTACGGGTTGTGGAAGATGCTTGTGCTTCCGCTTCATACTCTGGCAGTTTCTTTTCTGGCAGGGAACCTGAATGTCACACTGCTTGCGGTATGTGTTGTCAAAATACTTTTTTCAACAACGATGGCAGGATTGATCTGGTGCATTGGCTATATAGCCTATAATCACTTTAAAGGCACACAGGATCCGGACTGGGAAACTATGGAGAAAGAGTACATGGCAGAAAAAGAAGAGAAAGAGAGGCAGGCATCGTGATTTTACGGGTTCCGGAATATTATGAGAAATTTTCCTGCATTGCATCCCGCTGCAAGGACAGTTGCTGTGCAGGCTGGGAAATTGACATTGATGAGGATTCCTATGCATATTACAACAGTGTGGAAGGCAAATTTGGCAAAAGACTCAAAGAAAGTATGTATGAGGCCGATCCGGATGATGATGGCGGTGGATACCGTTTTAAGCTGAAAGGGAAGAAACGCTGTGCCATGCTCAATGACCATAATCTCTGTGATCTTTATACAGCACTTGGGGAAGAGGCTCTGTGTGAAGTGTGTACAGAATATCCGCGTTTTTCCCTGATTTACGGAGATGTGGAGCAGAAAGCACTGAGTCTTTCCTGCGAGGAAGTCGGACGGATTCTGTTTGAGCGGACAGAACCGGAAAAGCTGGTGGATATAGAGCTGCCCGGAAATTGCGATGACGGTGAGGATGATCCGGCATATGTTGCATTCATGGAATGGGTGCAGCAGGAGTCGGTGAATATTCTGCAGAATCGTACCCATAATATTCCGGAGCGCATGAGAGAGTTTCTGGCGTGGTGTGACCGTGTACAGACCGTGATCAATTATGCACAGGCAAAAGAGGATATGTCGGTACTGGCAGACTGGAGATACGAAGATGCCGGTCATGAACTTCGGGAGTGGGAGCAGAAAAATATTGAGGGAAAAGAGAAGCCGGTTCGTGCACTTTCTTATGAAGATTTCGAAGAACGTTTTGCGGTTTTTGCCGATATGGAAGAGCTGGATGAGGAATGGGTTCACACCAAGGAAGAATTCGAAAAGCTGTATCACGAAGATACCTATGAGGCATTTCTGACAGAATATATGCGATCATCGGATTATTCGGAACTTGGCTATGAACATCTTCTGGTTTATTTTGTGTATCGTTATCTGATGAATTCGATATATGATTATGATATTTTATCCTATGCCAAAATGATTGTGATGGCAACCCTTGTGGTAAGAGATATGGATGCGGCACGTTTTTACAGAAACGGTGGAAAATTCACAATGTCTGACCGTATTGACGTAGCGCGTATTTTCTCAAAGGAAGTGGAACATTCCGAAGGAAATGCACAGGATCTGAAAGAAATGTGTATGATGGAAGAAATTGCGAAAGTGGATGCACTTTGCAGACAGATTTAAACGTTTATAACAGAGATAAAACAGGCATCTGGCGAACCCCGGATGCCTGTTTTGTATTATGCTTTATTTGTCTAACAGATCGGTATAGAAATCTGCGTAATCCTTGCGGTTGTCCTTGCAAAAATCAATGGCAGCAGATGGATGCTGGTTCAGACGTCCGGTCAGCAGATACGGAATATCATATCCCCATACGGCACCGGTTTCTTTGAGCGGCAGCATATAGTCTTCTAAGAACCGGAGTACCGGGAATACATTGTATTTCGGATTTTTCAGAAAACTCAGAAGCAGTTCCATGGCACAGTTTCCGGCACCCCGTCCCATGGACATCATGGTAGCATCTAAAAGACTGACACCGTGGGAGAGTGCTTCGATCGTGTTGGCAAAGGCAAGCTGCTGGTTATTGTGTGCATGCATACCGATGTATTTGCCGTATTTTTCTCCAAGTTCGGTGTATTTATCTGCAATCGCACGGATCTGTTCCGGGTAAAGAGCACCGTAACTGTCCACGATATAAATGCCATCGGCGCTGCTTTGACCGACCATTTCAAGTGCCTGGTCAATATCGGATTCTTTGGCATTGGAGATTGCCATGATATTACAGGTTACCTCGTAGCCCTTTGTCTTGGCATCTTCAATCATTTCGATTGCAGCAGGCATCTGGTGCACGTAAGTTGCCACACGAACCATGTCAATTACACTGTCTTTTTTGTCAATGATATCTTTTTTGTAATCGCAGCGTCCGACATCTGCCATGACGGAAATCTTCATATCGGAGTTGTTGTCACCAACGATCTCACGGATGGATTCTTCATCACAGAACTTCCACTTGCCGAATTTATTTACGTCAAACAGCTCCTTGGAAGCTTTATAACCAAACTCCATATAGTCAACGCCGGCCTTTACATTGGTGCGGTAGAGTGCGTTGATAAAGTCATCGGAGAACATAAAGTTGTTTACGAGTCCTCCGTCACGAATGGTTGCGTCCAATACACGAATATCGGAACGTGCTGTCATTAAGTCTCCTTTTTGAGCCATTTTTGTTTCCTCCTTGTGGTTCTTTGAATCTTTTACACTTTAACGCTTTGACGCGTGTGAGTATATAATAACACAATTCGATAAAAATGCAAGCAAAAACTTTACTTTTTTCCAGTCTCCTAATATAATTAAATCGGGTGAAAGCCCGAAGGAGGAGAAAATGATATACTTATTAGGAACATATGAACACGCACTGGTTGCTTTTATCGGTGTTTTATTTGCTTTTGCAGCGACCTGTATTGCAATTGCAAAATTAAACGGATATCTGCCGAAGGACATGGGAAGACAGTATGCACATGATGGAGCTCTTTCCGCAGGAAAACCAAGAGGTGCGGGTATTATTTTTGTGTTGACTTTTGTTGTTTCCGCATTGTTGTTTGGCAAAATGAATAAGGAAATTATCATTTATCTGGTGCTGATCGTCATCGAAATGTTCACCGGATTCTTTGATGATGCCGCAGAAAAACCATGGGGAGAGTATTTAAAGGGAATTCTGGATCTGGCGGTGGCAGTCGTTGTAGCCATTTCCTATCTGCATTACAATTCCAGTGAGATCACCATTGCCATTACGGGAACGACCATCGTGATTCCACCGGTTGTATTTGCCATTCTGACCGTTATTCTGGTGTGGGTTTCCATCAATGTTACCAACTGTTCGGATGGTGTGGATGGATTGTCGGGAACACTGACCATTATCACGTTGATGAGTGTGTTTGTTCTTGACAATATTTTAAAAGTCAATGATTCTTTCAATTACTGTATTTTACTGTTTGCGGTATGTCTGCTGGGATATCTGTGGTATAACGCAACACCGAGCAAGCTTCTTATGGGAGATGCCGGATCACGTGCAATGGGTATTTTTATTGCCATTGCGGTATTGAAGATGCACAGTCCGTTTATGTACCTGCTGGTTGCTGCGGTACTTATCGCAGACGGTGGTCTTGGTCTGGTAAAGGTTTCACTGCTTCGGTTTTTAAAGATACATATTCTGAAGAATACCATCACACCGATTCACGACCATGTAAGAAAAAAGGGTGGGTGGTCCAATGCCCAGGTGGTATTTCGCTTTGCCATCATTCAGATTGTAATTTCACTTGCAGCAATTTATCTGGTTATGATTTAAGTTATAGTTATAATTGGAGGCTTTATGCGTTTTGTTTCCATTGAAGATGCCAGACCGGGAATGTGTCTTGCGTATGATTTATATGATTCCATGGGACGTACCATGGTGGGAAGTGGCTGTGAACTGACGGCTTCCTATATCAATAAACTAAATGAATACGGATTTAGCGGTGTCTATATCGAGGATGAACAGTCGAAAGATATTTACATCGAAGCAACAATACCGGAAAAACTGCGCCAGGAAGGGTTTAAATGTGTGCAGGAGAATGATATTGACCGTTGTGCCGAGATTGCACAACAGATTGTGGAGAATCTTTTGTCCAGAAAAAATGTGTGTCTGGATATGACAGATCTGCGCTCATACGATGATTATACATATGCACATTCGGTGAATGTTGCGGTGCTCTGCTGCGTGATCGGTATGGGGATGGGAATGAGTGAACGCGATCTGAATTATCTGGTTACAGCGGCTCTTTTGCATGATCTGGGAAAGCTTGCCATTCCAAAGGAAATATTAAATAAACCGGGCAGGCTGACACCGGATGAATACCAGCTGATGAAGACCCATTCGACCCGTTCGTACCAGCTGCTTTCGAAGCGCTGGAATATTTCGGCGCATATCAAGCAGACGGTACTTCTTCATCATGAAAATGTAGATGGAAGCGGATACCCACAGGGGCTGATGGGAGATGAACAGTCACTCTCCGTAAGAATTGTACATGTGGCGGATGTGTATGATGCGCTGACATCAAGACGTCCGTATAAGAAACCATATTCTCCTTATGAGGCAGTAGAATATCTCATGGGAGCCTGTGGCATCATGTTTGACAAAAACGTTGTGGAAGTGTTTATGGAACGTGTCCCACTGTTTCCGAGAGGGACGGAGGTAAACCTGTCGGACGGACGTAAGGGACTGATCTATGAAAACAAGGGACCGCATAATCTGCGTCCGGTTCTGAATATGCCGGATGGAACCAAACTGGATCTGATGGAAAATAAAAACCTTAATGTTACGATTCTTCCACCGGAATATCTTGATACGGTTTCTCCAGATTCGGAAGAGCCGGGAAGAAAGAAGATGGTTCAGGAAACTGCCAGAAAAAAAATCATGATCGTAGATGATATGAAGACTAATCTGGATGCCATGCGTGGAATTCTTGAGGATGAGTATACCGTCATTCTCTGTAAATGCGGAAAACAGGCATTGCATTATCTGGAACACAATGAGTTTCCGGATCTGATCATTATGGATGTTGATATGCCGGAAATGAACGGAATCGAGACTACCATGAGAGCAAACAAGCTCACAGGGGGCAGGATACCGGTTCTGTTTGTCACGGCCATGTGTGATGCGCATACGGTAATGACCTGTCGGAGACTGCATGCGGCAGGATATATTGTGCGGCCATATAAAGCCATTTATATCAAATCCGAAGTAGAGCGGATATTTAGTGGTTGGAGGTAAAACGGATATGGGACTGGTTTTCCATCTGATCTGTCTTTTTTTTACACTGTTTGTATTACAAAGTTATGTCAGCAGCGGGTTTCACGCAAGGGAACACCGGCTGCTGCCGTTGGTTTTAGGGCTGATTGCACTGAACAGTTTTTATCGCATTACCTATTATGTTACGGGAGAGGCACAGACACTTCGTATACTGACAGATTTACTGGCCATTCACATGCTGTATCTTATGATTCATTATGTGGGTGATTTTATGAAATTCCAGCTGAAACTCAGGACGGAAGTGATTTTGTTCTGCAGTCTGGTGCTGTTTAATTCCATGTTGATTATACGTGCTGCGCAGCGCGAGACGTATCAGGATGCGTTTCGGATTGCGCTGCTTTGTTATACGGGAATTCTTCTGGGGCTGGCTACTTATGTGAGAGTGAAAAGCGAGGTTTCTGTCTGGGAGGGACATGTAAATGATATGTTGTATCTTGGCATGGCACTTCCGGGAGTTGCAATGTTGTTTCGCGCAGTTACGCCGAAAGCGGAAGAATTTCTGGTGCCGGGAGCTTTTGAAATTTCCTGTCTGATTGTCTTTTATCTGATGATGACGGGAAGATTATCCAATGTGACGAACATTATCCGGGAAAACTTTTATAATATCAGTGATATCCCTACGTTTTTGTTTGACAACAGAATGCGTTACCGGGATGCCAATGCCAGTGCCAGACGATGGTTTCCGGAAATTGTGGGGGAACTGACGGACGATCCGCAGGAGTACCCTTTTTATACCAAAATGATGCGTTGGAGTAAAGACCCGGATCAGGATTATGTGGTTCAGTGGAAAGAAAGTTATTGCAGGTGTCAGCTGCATCCGGTCTGCAGTGAAAATGTGGTGAGAGGATATATTCTTACTCTGCTCGACATCACACAGCAAAAGAAGGAAACGGTTCTGATGGAGGATCTGAAAAAGAAAGCAGAAGAACAGTCATTTTTAAAAAGCCGTTTTCTGGCATCGGTCAGTCATGATCTGCGCAGTCCGCTGCATGCGATTATCGGAGGTTCGGACATTTTAAAAAGGCAGAATCTTCCGGATGAGAGCAAAAACATTCTTGAATATATCCGTGTCGCGGGAAATAATCTGCTTGAACAGGTGGATACCATCCTTGCATATTCGAAGCTGGAAGCAGGAATGTTGACGCTCAAAGACAAAACATACAATTTTTATGAGATGATCGAGGAACAGGCCCGTCTTTGTCTGCTGAATATCCGGGAAAAAGATATCGTATTTACCGTGAGGTTTCTGGACCGGTTTCCGGAGCAGGTAAGTGGGGACTATTTACGTGTGGCACAGATTTTTCAGAATATTTTATCGAATGCCTGCAAGTTTACGGAACAGGGAACGATCACGCTGTCACTCCACTGTAAGATGGAAGAAGGACAGGTATGGTTTGACGGCTGTGTGGAAGATACCGGCGTGGGAATGACAAAGGAAAAACTTGCACAGGTATTTACGGAATATGTTTCGTTCTCCGAGGATATGGGGGTAGAGGGCTTTGGCCTGGGTCTGTCAATTGTCAGACAGCTCGTAGAAATGATGCATGGCTGGGTAAGAGCAGAGAGTGATCCGGGAAAAGGGACACGCGTATCTTTTGGGTTTTATCAGAAACAGGTTATGGCTGAGATATCAGAGCCGAGAAACATCGGACGGGAAATATTAAAAGAACAGAGTGATCCGCAGGTTGAAGAAATACAGCCGAACTGGATTTATCCGCGGGCACGTGTCCTTCTGGTGGATGATATGGAAGCAAACAGGGTGATTTTTCAGGAACTTGCGGCTCCATGGAAGTTTATACTGGATCTGGCGGTGTCAGGAGAAGAAGCTGTACAGATGGTAAAAGAACGGGAATACCAGATGATCATTCTGGATCAGATGATGCCGGGAATGTCCGGATTTGAGACGGCGGATCAGATACAAAGATACAGTCATGCACCGCTTGTTCTTATGACAGCGGATATTTCTGACGAAGTGAGAAGCCGTTCCATCCGGCATGGATTTACCGATTTTATGCCGAAACCGATCCGGCTGCAGCGGATGAGGCAGGTTTTAGAAACCGGAATTCCGGTCAGATACAGGGAACTTCCGAATCCGGTCGATGCGTCAAAGAAGGCGAAAGCCACAGGGCAGAGGAACGCTGCGGATATCCGTACGCTGGAATCTTATTGGAAAGAGGTGGAGGGTTTACTTCCGAAACTTCCGGAATATGTCCAGCGGGATCTGCATATGTTTCAGACAAAAGTTCATGGAATCAAAGGGATCAGCCGCCAGATTGGAAAAGAGGAGATTGCCCAGCAGGCAGAAATTATGGAGATGGCGGCAAAGACCGAAAACCGTGCCTTTATAAACCGGAATCTGCATACTTTTTTAGAGCAGCTGCAGGGGACGGTGAAAGAAGTAAAACAGGAGACAAAAGATTCACAGGAAAGCGGTCACATACTTAGGCAGGAAAAGTTTCCCATGATGGATGGAGAGCAGCGCCGGCTGTGCTGGAAAAGGTTAAAGTATGGATTTGATACCTATGATATTGCACAGATTGAGGAGAATATAAAGATACTTTCCGAACATGAATTACCGCCGGAAGAAAAAGAAAGGCTTCCCGTGGTAAGGGAAGCCTATGAAAATCTGGATTATGAAATTGGAAGCAAAGCCTGTATGTTTTAGACACGGCGGCGCAATAACGCATAGAATTTTTCAATATGGAAAGGTTTTCCCTGAACCGCCTGGACTTTCAGGCGGTTTTCTTCATTGAAACCTACCAGAATGTTGTGATTGGCTTCTGCCAGGTAATCCATAATACCGTCAATATCGGATTTGGTATTTTTCGGACAGTTTACATACATATGTTTGTTTGCGGTAATATGCATGGTATAAGAGATGCTGAAATGATACCAGAGCATTTTGTGGAGCGTCGAATGTTTATAGATCCACAGAATCTCCTGAATAGGCACAATGGCATTTCCATATGGTGATGTCATGATAAAATAATGTTCGGTAATAAACATATCCTCCGTTGCCAGCTGTGGAAGTGTTGCAAGTTCTTCCTCGGCCTCGGCGAGAATCTGACCCGGATGTCCGAAGACGATCAGGTTCTGGCACGGTGGGGAAAGCACCGGGAACCGGATATAGACCATACAGACAAAAAGATACAGGACGGTATAAATCATGGAACCGAAATACGCGAAGAATAAAATGCGCGTCGTGGTTAAATGATAGTCAGGCTCACTGAAATAATACGAAGACAGCTGATTGCGGATACCGGTTTCGGTCCAGTTCAGGTCAGAGGAAAGCTGGGACAAAAGTGCCAGATAAGATTCTTTTCCTTTGACGATCCGGCCGGTGACGGTCAGACGGTCGATCGTAGGGAGTCCTTCCTCACATGTATGCGGGGTAAGGAGAATGATGCTGCAATTATTTTTCTGTGTGGTGTAATAATAATATCCGCGGGTCTGTCCATAGGTTTCACAGGTATATCCGCTGAATTTCAGATCTGTGAAGGTCATGCGTACATAACGGTGATGGTTCTTGTAGGCGTCCGCAATTTTGGTATTGTCGGAAAGCTGTGCAGGCCGCAGCATGGCACCCAGTGGAAATACGATCCAGAGAACTGCAAGCAAAACCAGATATATCATTGGAGAAAAAAGTCTTCTGCGATAGAAGGCCTGAATATTTTTGGAAATATAATGTTCGTAGTTGTCAGGCATGGAAAATCCTTTCTGTATTTCAACTTATGCATTCAGTATAAAGGTTTCGGGAAGAATAATCAACCTTGCTTTTGCCATAAAAACTTGCTAAACTATGATACAAAGCAGGAGGAAAAGAATGGACGCGTATACGGGTTTTGCGCAGGTTTACGACCTGTTTATGGATAATGTGCCCTATGATGAATGGTGTGCATATATTTGTGAGACATTAAAAAAGCATGGAATTGCAGACGGACCGGTGCTGGATCTGGGATGCGGAACCGGAGAACTGACCCGGAGACTGGCTGCCTGTGGGTATGATATGACCGGTGTGGATGTTTCTGTGGATATGCTGCAGAAAGCCATGGAAAAGCAGACAGATCCGCCGATTCTTTATCTGCTGCAGGAGATGCAGACACTCGAACTGGATGGATGTGTGCGGGCAGTCTGCTGTACCTGTGACTGTGTCAATTATGTGCTTGAGCCACAGGAACTTTCCGATGCATTCCGGCGGGTTGCCGCCTGTCTGGAAAGCGGTGGAGTATTTATCTTTGATATGAATACCGCCTATAAATACGAACAGCTTCTTGGAGATCACACATTTGCGGAGAGCAGGCAGGAAGGAAGTTTTATCTGGGAAAATTATTATGACGAAGAGACCAGAATCAATGAATATGACCTGACACTGTTTATCCCGGAAGCGGGAGAGCTGTACCGCCGATATGCGGAAACACACTATCAGAGAAATTATAAGGTGGAACAGATAGTGGATTTTCTGCAGCAGGCGGGACTGGTCTGTGAAGGAATGTATGATGATTACACCGACGCCGGGGTCAAAGCCGACAGTGAGCGTATCACATTTGTTACAAGAAAAGAATAAAGGAGAAATGATACATGGCAGATTATATTGTTAGAGCAACCGCAGCAGGTGCCGCAATCCGGGCATTTGCAATTACATCGAGGGATCTGGTGGAGACCGCCAGACAGGATCACAATACGTCCCCGATCATGACGGCAGCCCTGGGACGTCTGTTGTCCGGCGGTGCGATGATGGGAACAATGTTAAAAGGGGAAAAGGATCTTCTGACCCTGCAGATTCAGTGCAGCGGTCCGGCCAGGGGACTTACCGTTACTGCGGACGCCAATGGACATGTCAAGGGATTTGTCAATAATCCGATTGTGGAACTTCCGCCAAACAAAGACGGACATTTAAATGTAGGGGGCGCGCTGGATCTCGGTATTTTGAGCGTCATCAAAGATATGGGACTAAAAGAGCCATATGTGGGACAGTGTCAGCTGCAGACAGGAGAGATTGCAGAAGATTTAACCTATTATTTTGCAACTTCCGAGCAGATTCCGTCTGCGGTAGGATTGGGTGTGCTGATGAACAAAAACAACACGGTGCGTCAGGCCGGCGGATTTATTATTCAGCTTATGCCGTTTACGAGTGACGAGATCATTGAAAAACTGGAAAAGCGTATTGCAGAGATCGATTCTGTGACTATGATGCTGGAGCGAGGATTGACACCGGAAGGAATTCTCGAAGAAATTCTCGGAGATTTCGGCTTGGAAATCACCGACAAAATTCCGGCAGCATTTGTCTGTGACTGTTCTAAGGAGCGGGTATCCCGCGCACTTTCGACGCTCAGCAAAAAAGATCTCGATGACATCATCAATGATGGGGAGAGCATCGAGGTAAAGTGTCAGTTCTGTAATAAGGCATATGAATTTTCCGTAGAGGAATTAAAGGAGTTGAGAAAGTGAGACAGGGATTTGTAAAAGCAGCTGCAGTCACACCGAAAATTAAAGTGGCAGATACAAAATACAATGCAGAACTGATTCTGGATATGATGAAAGAAAGTACCCGGCAGGGAGCAAAGATTGTAGTTTTTCCGGAACTTTGTCTGACCGGCTATGCCTGTCAGGATCTGTTTTTGCAGGAACGTCTGCTGCAGGGCGCAAAGGATGCGCTGATGAAATTAGTAAAAGAGAGTGCTTCACTGGACGCCATTTTTTTCGTGGGACTTCCCTTTGAAATCCTTGGAAAATTATACAATGTGGCGGCAGTGTTTTCCCATGGAGAAGTGCTTGGACTTGTACCGAAGAGTTATCTGCCGAATTACAATGAATTTTATGAGGCGAGACATTTCGTATCCGGAGCAGAGCTTGCGACAGAGGTGGTTCTGCCGGACGGAAGCTGTGTTCCTGCGGACCGGGATCTGCTTTTTGTCTGTGAGCAGATGCCGAAACTCAGAATTGGTGTGGAACTGTGTGAGGATCTGTGGACACCGAATCCGCCGAGTATCTCCCATGCACTGGCGGGGGCGTCTGTTCTGGTGAATTTGTCGGCTTCGAATGAACTGACCGGCAAAGACAGTTACCGCAGAGAACTGGTAAGTGGCCAGTCTGCACGTCTTCTTGCGGCATATATTTATGCGTCAGCGGGAGAGGGAGAGTCTACACAGGATCTGGTGTTCTCCGGGCACAACATCATTGCGGAAAACGGACAGATTCTTGCGGAATCCAAGCGTTTTGGACATGGCATCCTGTATTCGGAGATTGATGTGGAACGTCTCTGTGCACAGCGTCGCAGAATGACAACTTTTGTCACTGAGGATCAGACACATACCGAGATTCTGTTCTCTTTAAAAATAGAAGAAACAAAACTGACGCGGTTTATTGATCCGGCACCGTTTGTGCCAACAGACAGACAGAACAGGGAAAAGCGTTGTGATGAAATTCTGATGATTCAGGCAATGGGACTAAAAAAACGTCTGGAACATACCGGAGCCAATGCTGTGGTAGGTATTTCCGGAGGACTGGATTCGACGCTGGCACTGCTGGTGACCGTGCGTGCCTTTGATCTATGCGGGCGGGATCATAAGGGAATTACGGCCGTCACCATGCCGGGATTCGGGACAACCGACCGCACATATGACAATGCTGTCAAACTGATTCAAAGCCTTGGGGCAGAATTTGTGGAAGTGGATATCTGTCAGGCGGTAAATGTGCATTTTTCGGATATCGGACAGGACCCTTCGGTGCATGATGTGACATATGAAAATTCCCAGGCGCGGGAACGCACGCAGATTCTGATGGACATTGCGAACAAAAAAAATGCGCTTGTGATCGGAACCGGAGATCTGTCGGAACTTGCACTGGGGTGGGCAACGTACAACGGAGATCATATGTCCATGTATGCCGTGAATGCTTCTGTGCCAAAGACACTGGTCCGGCATCTGGTGCGTTATTATGCGGATACCTGTGAGGACAAGCAGCTTTCCGATACACTGTATGATGTATTGGATACACCTGTTTCTCCGGAGCTTCTGCCGCCGGAAGACGGAAAAATTTCACAGAAGACCGAGGATCTGGTAGGTCCGTATGAACTGCATGATTTCTTCCTGTATTATATGTTGCGTCAGGGATTTTCCCCTGCAAAAATTTATCGTCTGGCAAAAATTGCATTTGCGGGAACTTATGAAGATGCATTTATTTTAAAATGGCTGAAAACGTTCTGCCGCAGATTTTTTGCGCAGCAGTTTAAACGTTCCTGCCTTCCGGACGGCCCGAAAGTCGGATCTGTTGCTGTTTCTCCGAGAGGAGATCTGCGTATGCCGAGTGATGCATGTGCAACATTGTGGATGGAGGAACTGAATACGATTTCTTAGAAAAATACATTTTTTATTCGAATCTTAACCGCCATTATGCTATAATGAAACATACGGATGCAAGAGATAAGGAGAAAGAAGATTCGGATGAAAAAAACATTGTATATCATAAGAGATATAGCCATTACCGTCGGGATTCAGCTGGTGTGTTTTATGGTCTGTTTGTGGATACAAAACAGTACTGTGGAAAATGCGCTGATCCCGGCAGTATCTATTTTTGGAGTCTTTCTGACTTCTGTGATCACACCGGGGTATCTGTATGGTGTGGCAGCTGCAATTCTCAGCGTTCTTGAATTGAATTTTGCTTTCACATTTCCATTTTTTCACTTTAATTTTTCCATACCGGAGAATATGGCATCGGCAGTGATCATTATACTGATGGCTTTGATTACCTGTGGGTTTACCACCAAAATAAAGTATAATAAAATTCTCGAAGCAGAGAGAGAAAAAGAAAAAATCCGTGCAGACATATTCCGTGCGGTTTCCCATGATCTTCGGACTCCGCTTACCACGATCTATGGCTCCAGCTCGGCGCTGCTTGATCCGGATAATGATTTTACGAAGGAACAGCGGACAAAGATGCTGCAGGACATCCAGCAGGATGCACAGTGGCTTTTCCGGATGGTTGAGAACCTGCTTTCGATCACAAAACTTGACAGTGGAAAAGTAAAAATCATTAAGACACCTACGGTTTTGGATGAGCTGATTGATTCGGTGATTTTAAAGTTTCATAAAAGATATCCGGATCAGGAGGTTGAAATTGATATTCCGGATGAATTTGTGGTAATTCCCATGGATGCAATCCTGATCCAGCAGGTGTTGATCAATATTTTAGAAAACGCGGTGCAGCATGCAAAGGGAATGGTGCACCTGGGACTGAAGGTATTTCTTGTGGCGGACAAAGCCGTATTTGAAGTACAGGATGATGGATGTGGAATTCCGGAAGAAAAATTAAAATCTGTTTTTTACGGGAGTCATGAGGCATATGAGGTATCTTCCGATTGCAAACGGAGCAATGCAGGAATAGGACTGGCAGTGTGCGCAACAATTATCAAAGCGCACGGTGGAAAGATCAAGGCAGAAAATAAGAAAAATGGAGGTGCACTTTTCCGGTTTTATCTGGATATGGAGGAGAAGGAACAGGCATGAACGGAAATAAATATAAGATTTTAATCATTGAGGATGATGAACATATTAACAATCTGGTGGCTACACTTCTGGAGGCAAACGGATATCAGGCATTATCGGCATATTCCTGCGAAGACGGAATGATGATGTATGCTTCACACAGACCGGATCTCGTTGTTTTAGATCTGGGACTTCCGGATCAGGACGGAATGACTTTTTTAAAGCGGTTACGGAAAGATTCCCTGACGCCGGTGATTGTGCTTTCTGCCAGGTCAGATGAAAAAGATAAAGTGGAGGCTTTGGATATGGGAGCCAATGATTATGTTACAAAACCATTTGGCTCCAATGAATTTCTTGCGCGGATACGTTCTACGCTTCGCATGACAACACATCGCATGCAAAACGGAATGTTTCCGGGGGGAAAATTTGAGGCATCCGGTCTTACCATTGATTACGATGCAAGAAGAGTTTTCTTGCATAAAAAAGAAGTGAAGCTGACACAGACAGAGTACAATATCATTGCAGCATTGTCGGAACATGCGGGAAAGGTTATGACATACTCAGCCATTATCAAAGAGATCTGGGGGTATAACGATGAGGGCAGCATCAAAAAACTGCAGGTCAATATGGTAAATATCCGTAAGAAGCTGGGAGCCAGACCGGGAGAAAAAAATTATATTGTAAATGAACTGGGCGTAGGGTATCGTATGTGCGAGGCGGATGAGGAAACCTTATAGCTGTAATTTAGAGGAGATAATACAAAAAGAGGAAAAACGTTTTTTTCGTTTTTCCTCTTTGATTTTTTGCTTTGTTTATTTTATTATGTAAAATAAATTATAAGAGCTGAATACCATGTTCCTCGCAGGCTGCAATTGTTTCTTCCGGCCAGAGAGAACTCTGCACTTCGCCGATATGAGCTTTGCGAAGGAAGAACATACAGATACGGGACTGACCAATTCCTCCGCCGATGGTATAAGGAAGTGTTCCATCGATGATGGATTTCTGGAATGGCAGATCCTTGCGTTCCGGACAGCCGGCTTTGTCAAGCTGGGAAATCAGTGCAGTTTTGTCTACACGGATACCCATCGAAGATAATTCCAGTGCAATATCAAGAACCGGATAATAAACAAGAATATCTGCATTTAAAGCCCAGTCATCGTAATCCGGAGCACGTCCGTCGTGCGGTTCGCCGGACTCTAAGGTGTCACCGATCTGCATGATACATACAGCACCTTTTGCCTTGGTAATATAATACTCACGTTCCTTCGGTGTGTTGTCCGGGAACAGATCCTCCAGTTCCTGGGAGGTGATAAAGAAAATTTCCTTTGGAAGGATCAGATCAATGTAATCATACTGGATGGCCATATACTGTTCTGTTTTGCGAAGACACTTATATACGGTACGAACGGTCTCTTTTAAATAGTCCAGATTACGGTCTTCTTTATGAATGATTTTTTCCCAGTCCCACTGATCTACGAAAATAGAATGAATGTTGTCCGTACTTTCATCGCGGCGGATGGCATTCATATCAGTGTAGATGCCTTCTCCGACCTGAAATCCGTATTTTTTCAGGGCGTAACGTTTCCATTTTGCGAGAGAATGGACAACTTCGGCATTTTTATCGTCCTGCTCCTTAATACCGAAAGTAACCGGGCGTTCATAACCGTTTAAGTTATCATTAAGACCGGTTGCCGGGTCTACAAAAAGAGGAGCAGAAACACGTGTCAGATGCAGTCTCTGCGCCAGCAGTGCCTGAAAGAAATCTTTGACTGTCTTGATGGCAAGCTGTGTGTCATGAAGATTCAGTTCTGATTTGTATTGTTTTGGTAAAATAAGATTTTCCATGAGATCTCCTTTGTTATATTGTTACTCTGTGTTTCATTATAGCACATGAACTATGGAATTCAAGTCAAAAAGGTGTTAGAATTAGGATATGATTTTACAGAATGAAATGGAGAAAAGCAGATGAAAAAAGAAGATTTAACCGTTCCGGCAATTTTTGCGGAGGCGATAGGAATGATCCTTGGAATTGTCTATATCGGACTGCAGATCTATTATGGGATTGCCTATAAAGTTGCGCCATATAAATTTATCTGTAACATTGCAGGAGTTGTTCTGATCTATGTGGGACTCAGCCTGGTAAGCTGTCAACCGGAAAAAATAAACCGGCTTCCGAAAGAGGTGTGTGTGGGAAAGGTGCGTAAATATTCCGTCCGGATGATCCGGCTGGTAAAACTGGTGTTTATCATCGGTCTGATGGTTCCGTGTGTGGGAGATGTGATCGGGATCGAACTCAAGGACGCGTACAGTCTGCTGGTGATTGCCGCCATCCTTGTGATCACCGTGTTTTATGAGTACCGGATCATTCAGCTGCTTCGAAATGATCATCATGATCAGGGGCAGCCATAAGGCGCGCCGCTTTCTGATCGCGCCATTTCGTTCCCAGGCGGAATAAGGAAAAGCCCAAAACGAGAGAAACAATCGTAAAGAGAAAGATGATAATTCCCAGAAGATCCGTTTCTTTGAGATTGTTCAGTAGCGGTCCGATGATGGTTCCCCAGAAGTTGAACAGGATGTGGAAGAACATTGAGAAATAGATGCTTCCTCCTTTTTCACAGATCCATCCCAGTACAAGACCGAGAACAAATGCATAAATTCCCTGAATCCAGTTCATGTGAAAGATTCCGAAGAGAACCGCCTGCATCAGGTTGGCAGCCCAGAACGGAAGTGCCCGTCGGACCAGACGCATGGTGACGCCGCGGAAAACCAGTTCTTCGCAGACAGGACCGAGAATTACGGCATAGATAAACATGAACAGTCCGATGTCGGAGTCTAAGCCTGCGGTTTCCATGAGTTTTTCGTACTGGCTGAGCCAGTTCGGGAAAAGAAGAGATACCGCAGAAGTCAGATAACCGGAAAAGAACTGCATGCCGGGAATCAGAAGAATGATGGATAAAAACTGCAGAGGATGAAACGTGAGGGATGGTTTTGGAAGATAATTGCCCCCACAGGAGCGATAATACCATATTCCCATGAATACGATGCAGGTTACGGTATAAATCAGCATGATGCATGCATTAAACTCCGTATTGGTCAGAAGTGTTTCGATGGTATCGGCATCAAAGCCTGTGCTCTGGGAGGCCGGACACAGAAACAGAGCTGCGATTCCGAACATAAAAAAAGAGGCCAGTATCTGTGCAGCTGTTGTTGTTAAAATTGGCAGAAAGCCGGAAAAAAAATAACCGATCTTTTTCATATCATAGATTCTCCATTCGTTTTCGTGTTTGGTAAACTGTACTAAACATTATAGCATAACAATGGGGTAATGCAAGAAATCTGTTTACTTTAAAACTTTAATATGATAAAATACAGACATGATTTTTGGAAGGAAAGAGGGAGCATAATGAGCAAGAAACTTAAAACAGAGGCAGTAGATCATCTGTTTGATGCAATTTTATGTCTGCAGAACAGAGAGGAATGTTATACATTTTTTGAGGATGTGTGTACGGTCAATGAATTGCTTTCTTTATCACAGCGATTTGAAGTGGCGGGAATGCTGCGGGATCAGAAAACATACCTTGATATTGCGGAAAAGACGGGGGCGTCTACAGCGACGATCAGCCGTGTCAATCGTTCTCTGAACTATGGAAATGACGGATATGAGATGGTATTCAGCCGTCTGTCACAGAAACATCCGGAACAGGAATAGAAAAAAGGCACGGATGCGTATCTGCATCTGTGCCTGAAAATACAATCATCCGTTTGGATTAAACGGTGTCTTTTTTGGAGGATTCCTTTTTGGAATTCTCTTTTTTATTTGTTTTACTGTTTTGACTGTTGATATTGTCGATAACACTTTCGATAATCATCTTTTTGATGTATACGTCGTAGCTGAGCAGACAGATAAAACTGAAATTCTGCAGAAATTCCTGATCATTTTCCGGAAATTTCCGGAACGTCTCACGGGAGAGTGCATATTTTTTTCCGAGATCTTTTAATAATTTCTCGGACTCGGTGCTCTCTAAATTAAAAACCTCGTTATAGACATCTTCCATATTAAATCCGGCTTTGTTGCCAAAATAATGTTCCGTCAGGGGATTTAACAGGGACTGGATGTCGTTGATGCTGAGCAGATTCTTAAAATAGTAAATGAATAACAGGGTCAGCACATGCTCCTTGGAATATTTTTTCTTCTCCGGGGCAGGGAGCAGATTGTTTTTGGCATAATTGTTGATCATTGTTTTGGTCAGAATTTTATCATCTTCATAGCGTTTGCAGGCTTCTAACTGCTCGTCCATAAAGGTCGTGACCTGATCCATATATAAACCGATATTTGGAATGTCTTCCGTTTTGATGTAATCGATTGAAACCAGTTTCTTCTGCAGTGCAGCAAGAAATTCTTTTACTTCGTTGTCCATATTTTCACCTCATATCACATTATATAGTAATAAAAACTAGATGACAAGGCATTTTCATGCTTTTTTCAAAAAATAAAAGAATGTATGTTCTATTCGGACTATCTATGATATAATGAGACACACGAATAATGAATTATGGAAAGAGACGGAGAAACGATATGAGCTTATTAGATGCACTGAACGAACCACAGCGGCAGGCTGTGATGGCAACCGACGGACCGCTTCTGATTCTGGCAGGTGCCGGGTCCGGAAAAACCAGAGTACTGACACATCGTACGGCATATCTGATTGAGGAATGCGGGGTTAATCCCTACAATATCATGGCAATCACGTTTACCAATAAAGCGGCAGGGGAGATGCGGGAGCGTATTGACCAGATGGTGGGATATGGTTCGGAAAGTATCTGGGTGTGCACATTCCATTCCACCTGTGTGCGTATTTTGCGCAGATATATTGACAGGCTGGGGTTTGGGACCAATTTTACCATCTACGATTCCGATGATCAGAAGACTCTGATGAAGGATATCTGCAAACGTCTGGAAATCGATACGAAAATGTACAAAGAGAAAATGTTTCTTTCTGCTATTTCCTCCGCAAAAGATGAGCTGATCGATCCGATCGAATTTGAGACGCGCGCAGCAGGCGATTATGTGAAACGAAAACAGGCCCAGGTTTACCGGGAATATCAGCAGGCGTTAAAGCAGAATAATGCATTGGATTTTGATGATCTGATCATGAAAACCGTGGAACTGTTCAAACTGGACAAAGAGGTGCTTGCCTCGTATCAGGATCGTTTCCGCTATATTATGGTGGATGAGTATCAGGATACCAATACCGCACAGTTTGAACTGATCCGTCTGCTGGCTTTAAAATACCAGAATCTTTGTGTTGTAGGTGATGATGATCAGTCTATCTATAAGTTCCGGGGAGCGAATATCTACAATATTCTGAATTTTGAACATCATTTTCCGGATGCCACAGTGATCAAACTGGAGCAGAATTACCGGAGCACGCAAAATATTCTGGATGCAGCCAATGCTGTGATTGCCAACAATCAGGGGCGAAAGGAAAAGCGTCTGTGGACGGACAATGGAGCCGGGGACAAGATCACCTTTGAGCAGCTGGATACGGCGGCAGAGGAAGCGGATTTTGTGGCAAGGGATATTGCCCGGTGGGTACGCAAAGGAGAGTATCAGTATAAAGACTGTGCCATTCTCTATCGTACCAATGCACAGTCCCGTCTCTTTGAGGAACGTTTTATTACAGCAAATATTCCATATAAAATTTTTGGAGGCGTAAATTTCTACGCCCGTAAGGAAGTGAAGGATCTGCTGGCATATTTAAAGACCATCGACAATGGGCAGGATGATCTGGCGGTGCGGCGTATCATCAATATCCCAAAACGTGGAATTGGTGCGGCATCGATCAACAAAGTGGCATTGTATGCCCAGGAGCAGGAGATCAGTTTTTATGATGCGCTCTGTGTGGCAGAACAGGTACCGGGGCTGGGCAAAGAGGCAGCAAAGATCCGGCCGTTTGTGTTGTTTATCCAGTCTATGAAAGCAAAGGCAAAGCTGCTTTCCGTGGCAGATCTGCTGCAGGAAGTTATTGAAACGACCGGTTATGTCAGAGAACTCGAAGCAGAGGGAACGGATGAGGCAGAGGCAAGAATCGAAAATATTGACGAATTGATCAGCAAAGCTGTGGATTATGCGGAGGTGGAAGAAGCTCCGACCTTAAACGGCTTTCTGGAAAATGTCGCTCTGGTTGCGGATATTGACAGTTTTGACGAAAACAGTGACTATGTGGTACTTATGACTTTACATAGTGCGAAAGGACTTGAATTTCCGAATGTCTATCTGGCAGGACTTGAGGACGGACTGTTTCCGAGTTATATGTCTATTACGAGTGATAACTCCCAGGCTGAGATCGAGGAAGAACGGCGTCTGGCATATGTGGGAATTACCCGTGCAAAGAAAAATCTGACAATCACTTCCGCGCGTGTGCGTATGGTGCGGGGGCAGACACAGTATGGAAAAGTATCCCGTTTTGTCAGGGAAATTCCGCCGGAACTTCTTTCCGGAAAGATTTATGAGCCAAAGACAAAGGAAGACCCCATCGAACAGTCCACATTTCAGAAGGCGCGTAAGGCATTCCGGACGGTGCCGAGTTATGGTGGAAGCGGATATGGAAAAGAGGTGGGAGAGGGATATGGATCGACCTTCCATTCCTTCAAAGCCACAAAACCGGTATATACAAAGGTGGAAAACCAGCGTGATTTTGGTTCCGCGGGTGGAACATTGTCCTATCAGGGGGGAGATCGTGTCCGCCACATCAAATTTGGCGATGGAGAAGTCATGGCAATTGTTTCCGGGGGCAGGGACTATGAAGTGACCGTAGATTTCGACAAAGTCGGAACAAAGAAGATGTTTGCAAGCTTTGCAAAATTAAAAAAGATATGATAAATTTTTTATAAACACAAATTTTTCATAGGAAAACAGGGAAAGATATGCTATAATGGATGTAATTAAAAATGCAGGAAGGAGAAGTGCCATCATGAGTAAAGTAGAAGATATTTTAGCATCTACCAAAGTGGGGGATGTTTTGGATGCAGCAAAGCTTAATAAGTTTTTGAAGAGACAGGAAGAAGAGGAGAAGAAACCTTCCAAATTCGTGATTGTATTCGCCGTGATTGGAATCGTTGTCGCAGTTGCAGCAGCAATCTATGGAATTTATCGTTTCTTTACACCGGATTATCTGGATGATTTTGAGGACGATTTTGAAGATGAGTTCGACAATGACTTCTTCGAGGATGAGGATGATGAGCCGGCTGCAGAGTCTAAGGATGCTTCCGCAGACAAGACAGAGGACTAATCATTGTCGGAAGCGTGAGAACTTTCAGGCAGTTTGAGCGGTGCGCAGAAAAAGAAAACCGAACGAAGAAAGAAGGGACTGCAGTTGTGTAGTCCCTTTTTCTGTAAGAAAATAAGATTCAGAATGATGCATGAGGAGTAAAAGAATGAAAAAAGGGCAGATTGCAGAAGGAAACGTAACAACCGTAGAATTCCCGAACAAAGGGATTGTGATGACAGACGAGGGAGAACGCGTCATCGTCAAGAATACCATTCCGGGACAGCGTGTTTCCTTTGCAGTAAATAAGGTACGAAAAGGAAAAGCGGAAGGACGGCTTCTGGAAACCGTGAAGAAATCGCCACGGGAGACCGCAGATACCTGCCGGCATTTCGGACAGTGCGGAGGATGTACGTATCAGAGTCTGCCTTATGAAGAACAGTTAAAGATCAAGGAGACACAGGTACGCGGCATGATAGAGCAGGCGATCGGGGATGCCTGTGCTTATGAGTTTCTGCCAATCAGACACAGTCCGCGTGTGCTTGCTTACCGTAACAAAATGGAATTTTCATTTGGAGATGAATACAAGGACGGACCGCTGGCACTTGGAATGCACAAGCGCGGCAGTTTTTACGATATTGTAACGGTAGAGGATTGCCGGATCGTGGATGGCGATTTCCGTGCGATTCTCATGGCAACGCTCGCTTATTTCAGGGAGCAGGAAATCTTCTTCTATCACAGACTGCGTCATACCGGGTATCTGCGCCATCTTCTTGTGCGAAAGGCAGTAAAGACCGGAGAGATTTTAGTTGATCTGATCACTACGACGCAGGATTGGAGAAATGTACAGGAGCAGGAGCCGGACGAGCGTGCAAAGATAGAGGCTGCATTGCTGGAAAAGCAGGGCAGATGTCCACATGCCGGAACGGTAAACGAAGAAAAAGAAAAGCAGCTTTTAGCCGGATGGAAAGATGTACTTCTGGCACTTTCCCTGGAAGGAACCTTAAAAGGAGTACTCCACACAAAAAATGACAGCGTGGCGGATGTCGTAAAAAACGAAGGAACGGAAGTACTTTTCGGACAGGATTCTTTTTATGAGGAGCTGTTGGGACTGCGTTTTCAGATTTCACCGTTTTCTTTTTTCCAGACAAACTCTCTCGGAGCAGAAGTGCTTTACTCCACAGCCCGCGAATTTATCCTCGGGGATAATCCGGACATGCTGGCAGACAAGACCGTTTATGATCTGTACAGCGGTACCGGTACGATCGCACAGATGCTCGCTCCGGTCTGCAAAAAAGTTGTGGGCGTGGAGATCATCGAGGAAGCGGTAGAGGCGGCAAAAGAGAATGCGGCACTCAATCATCTGTACAACTGTGAATTTTTGGCGGGTGACGTCTTAAAGGTGCTCGATACGATTGAGGAACGGCCGGATTATATTGTGCTTGATCCGCCAAGGGATGGTATTCATCCGAAGGCGCTGGAAAAGATTATCAATTATGGTGTGGATCATATGATTTATATTTCGTGTAAGCCGACGAGTCTGGCGCGGGATCTGGAGGTGCTGCTGGCGCGGGGGTATGTCGTGGATAAGGTGCAGTGTGTGGATATGTTTCCGAATACGGTGCATGTGGAGACGGTTGTACTGCTTTCCCACAAAAAGCCAGACGGACATATCAACGTAAAAGTCGAGTTTGGCGAGGGTGAGGGCAAAGTTCCGCTTGATAATATCGTTAAAAGAGCCGAAGAGTACAAGCCCAAGGAACGAGTGACCTACAAAATGATAAAGGAGTACATAGAAGCTAAATACGGCTTCAAAGTACATACCGCATATATCGCAGAGGTAAAGAGAGAGTTAGGCTTGCCAATGTATGATGCTACTAATGCGGTAGAAGAATTGAAACAGCCGAGGAAACATCCGACACCAGAAAAGGTTGAAGCGATAAAGGATGCGTTGAAATATTTTGGCGTATGTAGTTAATCTTTAGTGCATAGTTATAAACTTATAAAACGACATTTACCATTCTATATGGTAAGATTAAATAAAGTTACGATTTTATAAATGTAGGTGGTAAACATGGGAGATAATCGAAGAATTTTTAGTGATAATGAAAAAATGGTATTATTTAATGAGGTCGATGGGCGATGTCCAATTTGTGGAAAGCCATTAACTAATACCAAGAATAGACAAATTATTAAAATATTTGAAGTGGCACATATATATCCTGCGAATCCTCGTCCAGATGAAATCGAATTGTTAAAAGACGAGGAACGTTTGAGTAAAGATGTTAATAGTCTGGATAATGTCATAGCGGTCTGTAGAATATGTCATAAAAAATTTGATACGCCACGAACTATAGAAGAATATCGCTCGTGGGTAAGACTTAAAAAGAAATTGTTGCAAGATGCACAGCTAAAAAATACATATGCACTTTTTAATATAGAGGAAGAAATAAAGGAAATATTAAAAAATTTAAATGATGAATCTTTAGAGGAAGACTTGGTACGGTTAAGTTATGAATCTTTGAAGATAGAGCAAAAAGCCAACGACACCTTACCTTTTGCAATAAAACGTACCATTAAAAACGATGTGGTAGATTATTTTGACTATATTCATAAGATATTTATTGAAATGGACAAAGTAACACCATATAAATTTGATACCCTAGCGGCTCAAATAAAGGGATTTTATTGCAAAACTATGCAAATTAATCCTAACCAAGAATTTGTATATGCTTCTTTAGAGGATTGGCTTAATGAAAAGACAGGGTCATATTCAAGAAGAGCTTGTGAAATTGTGATTGCATATTTTATACAAGATTGTGAGGTGTTTTCATGATATTGCCGAATAAGCTAATAAGCTTTCAAGATTGTATTCTGGCAAAAACGGTTTATATTTTAGAAAAGATTAGTGATTCAGATTTTTCGGTAATTGGGTTATACGAACAAGTGGAAACTCATTTTGAAGATTTAAATGAATATATGCTGGCTTTGGACGTTCTATATGTTCTTGGCAAAATAGAATATAATGAGGAGTTGCAGGTGATACAGTATGTTGAAAAAAATTAGTTGTAATATATTTTTGCAGAAAGAAATTGTATTTCATGAGGGTTTAAATGCTATTGTAGGAGATGATATTGCTTCTAATTCGATAGGAAAATCAACTATGCTTATGATTATTGACTTTGTTTTTGGAGGTGATGATTATATTAGTAAAAATCATGATGTAGTAGATAATTTGGGTCATCATGATTTCAGATTTATTTTTAATTTTGATAATAAGGATTACTATTTTATTAGAAGTACAAATGAATACAAATTTGTATCTATTTGTAATGAGAAATTTGAAATTTTACAGAGTGTAACAACGGAAGAATTTACCGCATGGTTGCAAGAAAAGTATGATTGTCAATTAGAATCGTTAACATTTAGAAATATTGTTGGTAGATATTTCAGAATTTATGGGAAGGAAAATTTAAATGAAAGAAAACCTATCCAGTATTTTGAAAAAGAAACTGCACCTAAATCTATATTAGCTCTTTTAAAATTGTTTGATAAATATAAATCATTAAAAGCATATGAGGAGCAAATAGAAAAATTAAAAAGTGACAAAACTACATTGGTTGATGCGGCAAAAAAGAATTTTTTGCCGAATGTCAACACAAAAAGTTTATTTAATAAAAATGAAAAAAAGATTCAGGAATTAAGCGTACGATTAGAAAAAATAAAGAATGAAATTGTAACAACATCGCTTGATTTAGAGTCAATGGTTTCTCAAGAAATATTAAAACTTAAGCGGGAGAAAAGCCAACTTACTATTAAATTAAACTCATATCAAAGTAGATTGCTAAGAACACAAAATAATATAAAAAATAAACCTGTGAAAATTAGTGCTGAGTTAGAACAATTTGTGTATTATTTTCCAGATTTTAACGTAGAACAGATTAATAAGGTGGAGGATTTCCATAAAAAAATAAATAAAATATTAAAGAGTGAACTTGTAGCAGTAGAGAAGGAATTAAAAGCTAAAATCGAGGAAATTAATAATCAGATAATAGAAATAGATAAGGAAATTGAACAGAAATTGTCCATAAAAGATGCACCTAAATTAGCAGTAGATGAAGTGGTTGATTTGGTGGCACAAATAAAACAGCTTAATGATGAAAATGGATACTATACCAAGAAGAAACAATTGGAGGGGGCTATATCACAGGCTAATGATGATTTAAGTGAATTAAAAGAAAAGGCATTAGATGAAATATGTAATGAAATAAATGTCAAAATGTACGAGCTAAATAAAGAAATATATGTTGATGGAAGGCGAGCACCGACACTGAATATTCACGGAAGTAGATATTCGTTTAATACTGCGGGGGATACTGGAACAGGTACAGCTTTTGCTAACTTGATATCATTTGATCTTTCATTAATGGAATTAACCCGTTTGCCGGCTATAGCTCATGATTTGCCATTGTTAAAAAATATTGAAAATGTTGCAATGGAAAACATTATTTCAATATATAGTAGAAGTGAAAAGCAAATATTCGTTGCTATTGATAAATTGAGTTCCTATGACGAGAAAGCGGCACAAATTGTAAATAAACATAAAGTATTACAACTTTCGAAAGACAAATTCTTGATTTAATGTTGCCGGGGATAAATGGCAATGAGCTAATAGAGAAAGTAAAGCCAGAGATAAAAACCCCAATTATTATACTTTCTGCTAAAGATGAACTTGATACGAAAGTAAATTCCCTTATGTTAGGAGCTGATGATTACATAACAAAACCTTTCGAACTTGAAGAACTTTATGCAAGAATAAGTGTCCAACTTCGAAAGACATCACAACAAGCACCAAGTAAGTGTGAAAAGTATAAAGATTTGGTGTTATCCAAACAAAAGCATACGGTTATGGTAAAGGAATATGATTTGAATCTTACCAGACAGGAATTTAAAATATTAGAGTTGCTGCTTTCAAAACCAGATAAGGTTTTTTCAAAGCAAGAAATATATGATTATGCTTGGGATGATTATTATATTGGGGAAGATAAAACGGTCAATGTCCACATTAGCCATATTCGTTCAAAAATCAAGCAATATACTGATGATGAGTACATAGAAACCGTTTGGGGAATAGGATTTAAATTGGCAGAATAATCTTATCCTTTTCTTAAACATTTCTTAGCGATGTTTTGGTGGTTGCTTGATAAAATAGAATCATCATAAAGAAAATGCAGGAGGTCATTATAATGGATGAATTGCTGGTTACAAATAACCTAACGAAAAAATACAAACATCAGACAGCAGTCAACAATGTCAGCATAAATGTTCGCCGTGGAGAAATCTATGGATTGGTTGGAAAAAACGGTGCAGGCAAAACTACGCTTCTAAAAATGATTGGAGGTTTGGTCTCACCCACCAATGGTGACATTTCTTTTATGGGGTATTCTGGAAAAGAGCGAAGAAAAGTTTTATCCCGAATAGGTATTCTTATTGAAGCTCCGAGTTTATATTCTGGTATGACGGCGTATGACAATCTTAAACTGAAATGTATTTGCACAGGGGTTAACAAAGAAGGTTATATTGAAAATTTGTTAAAAACTGTTGGCTTAGGCGAAGTTGGAAAGAAAAAGGTATCGCAATTTTCATTGGGGATGAAGCAAAGACTTGGTATTGCTATGGCTCTTGTAGGAGAGCCAGATTTATTATTGCTTGATGAGCCGATTAACGGACTTGACCCGCAGGGGATTGTGGAAATTAGAAATACTCTTTTAGATTTGAATAAGAGAAAAGACATCACGATTATTATTTCAAGCCACATCTTAGAGGAACTCTCAAAGATTGCAACTAATTTCGGCTTTATCAACAATGGCGAATTAGTAAAGGAATTATCACATTCAGAATTGGATGTAGCTTGTAATGAACACATCGAGTTGAAATTGCCTGCTCCGAACAAGGCGTTGCCTATTTTAGACAGGCTTGGTTTTACACGCTATCGAGTTGTAAATGACGGTACGATTCACATTTTTGAACGATTAGAGGATAGTGGAAAAATTGCAATGGAACTTGCCCAAAACAATATAGAAATTATATCCATATCTGTTGCAAGCAAGGCTTTTGAAAATTATTTCCTTGAGATGATAGGAGGTGCTCAGAATGTTTAATGTATTGAAAATGGACTTGTATCGTATGGCAAAGAGCAAGGCTACTTGGATTATTCTATTAGCTTCAATGCTTATGATGTTTGTTTCGATATTTATGACAAGTCAAGACATTGATTATTACAACAGCAATCCGATTGCTCTTGAAAATTTACAGGAAAATGGCGGCGAAATAAACTGGGGAATTTATATAGGCTCTGTAAATCCAAAATGGTGCAATGGCCATGAAATTTCTCTAATGGATTTGGTCGCTGTAAATATTAAAAGTAAATTACTTTTGATGTTCTTAGTTGTTTTTATCACATATTTTGTAGGGAGCGAGGGGCGTAACGGTTTTATTAAAAATATTGCAGGACAGGTAAGAAATCGAAGCTCGCTGATTTTAGGAAAGTTCATAGCTATAGGCATTTTTACAATAGTAATGATTGTTGCCGCAGTTTTTTCTACTATGCTTGGAAGTTTTATCTTTTTGGGTTATGTCAATTTCGTTGGAATAAAACAAGGACTTATCTTTTTGGTGGTACAGATATTACTTCATATTGGTTACGGTATGTTTATCTTGTTACTTTTTAATGTTACAAGAAGTTCCATTGCCACAATGCTGTCTGGAATTCTAATTGCGGCGGGTATTTTACAGGTAGTGGATGCTATATTGTTTTCCATCTTTAAAGGGCTTGATTCTATTGAGGGATTTAGCGTTATGAAGTATCTAACTTCTGGCAATGTTGGCGTACTTTCAATAAATAGTTCTAACGCTGTATATACGCAAGCCGGTATGATTGCTGTATGTGCGATTGTGCTGATGACAGTGTTGTCCTCAATAATTATCCAAAGGAGAGATTTGCAGTAAGGAAAGGGTGGAGAAAATATGTTAGTCGTGTGTATTGTGTTGGTAGTGGCTTTGTCTTATATGGTGGCAAAAAATTTACATTTTATTTGGCAAATCAAGAATATTAATCATCAAATTGAGTTTATAAACACTCATAAAACAAATAAAATTGTTTCTGGAGAATATAGCGGAGGTTGTATTACTGACTTAATAAATAACATCAATGCACTTTCAGAACAATGCACTACGCTTAAAGCAAAATGTGTCACAAATGAGAATAATATAAAAGAAACCATTACTAACATATCACACGATATTCGCACTCCTCTTACTTCTTTGAGTGGATATTTTCAGTTGCTGTGTCAATGTGATGTTACATCTGAAATGGAGAACTATTCAAAAATAATTGAACAACAAATAACCGTCCTTGAAGAAATGTTGGAGGAGCTTTTCACTTATGCCAAACTTTCTAATGAAACTTATGAAATGCCTTTAACTCAGTGCCACATAAACCAAATTCTTCGAGATGCTGTATTTAGCTTTTATTATGATTTTAAGAAAGCCAATTTTTCACCAGAAATTTTGATTCCAGAGAAGCCAATCTATATAGTTTCAAATGACATGGCATTAAAGCGGGCTTTCCAGAATGTACTAAAGAATGTAATAGAGCATGGTAAAAAATGTGTTGGTGTTACTATGAAGCAAAACAATGGCGAAGCTGAAATTATTTTTTATAATGACATAGCCAATGATGCAGAAATTGACACTTCACGAATATTTGACAGATTTTATAAAGCTGATATAGCACGAAGTTCCTCGACTACTGGATTAGGATTAGCTATTGCTAAAGAATTATTAAGTAAGTTGAATGCTTCGATTTCGGCTACTGTCAGTAGTAACCGATTTGAAATTATTATTATTTTAAAAAATGAGAATTAGGAGTTGTAATGTTAATTAAATGGATATACTGTCCTCTTTGTAGAAACAAAACCCGAAACAAAATAAGAGAGGACACAGTTTTGAAGAATTATCCTCTTTACTATTATATTTGTGGTAGAAATAAGCAGGAGCGAGGACATCATTGTGATTATAAAGCATCGCTAAGAAAAACAGATATTGAGCCACTTGTAATTGAAGCTGTTAAGGAATTGGTAAGCGATAAGTATTTTGCAATGCAGCCTTTGAAAGATGTGCAGATGTAATAACATCCATGATTCTAAAATATGGACCGGCTTTAAAACGAAAATGGAATCTAAATGAGTGGATTAGGAATATTCAGGCAGAGAGT
>ENA-USUJ01000350-USUJ01000350.1-human-gut-metagenome-genome-assembly--contig:-NODE-350-length-40211-cov-8.655305_pt1 | contig 40211 bp, 47 predicted proteins | sample MGYA00250061_ERZ773398 | MGnify/ENA primary metagenome ERZ773398 (study PRJEB29103, sample SAMN06111992) | human gut metagenome | biome: human gut; feature: ankylosing spondylitis patient; material... | reverse complement strand
ATGCGCCCCGTGCTCATCATTCAAAACGACACCGGCAACCGCCACAGCCCGACGGTGATCGCCGCCGCGATCACGTCGCAGACAGGCAAGGCCAATCTGCCGACGCACATCTCACTCGCAGCGCGCAGCTGCGGCCTGACGCGCGACAGTGTGATCCTGCTCGAGCAGGTTCGCACGCTCGATAAATCGCGCCTGCGCGAGCGCATGGGCCGTCTGGACGAGCCCGCGATGCATCAGGTGGATAACGCGATCGCCGTAAGCTTTGGCCTGCCGCAGTAAACGCCACGCCCAAAAAACGGAGGAACGGATATGAAGAAAAAGACGCTCATCACGATCGCACTGGTCGCAGCACTTGCCATGGTCGCCGCCGTGACCGTGTATGCGGTCGCAAACTACGGCTCGCGGGAAGACCCGCTCGTCACGTCCAGCTATCTGCAGGATGTCGTGCAGCCGCGCATGGAGGACGCCTACCGTTCCACGCTCAACGGCGCGATCGGCGAAATGGAGGAACAGTTTGCCGATCAGGTCGCCGCTGCGGGCGGTACATATGTGCTCGTGACGCTGGAAAACGGGCAGACGCTCACCGGACGCGCAGGCACGGAGGTGCTCATGCGCAGCGGTGCCGCAGCCGTGACGCAGAGCGCCGCTGTGGATCTCACATCCGGCTCGACGGCTGCCGTCGGCGCAAAGCTCACGGAAAACCACCTGTATCTCCTGCAGGCGGACGGCGCGGGCGTTCGTGCCTCGGCCGACACCACCGTCATGGTGCGCGGCAGCTACAGCATCGGCTGACTCCGGTTCTAAATCCATCACTCCCGCGCATAGTCTGGTGCGGGAGTGATTTTTTATGCCTGAGTATCCGATCCTGCAGCAAAACAAGCCCATCGGCACGCTGCGCGTGACGCGCGAGGGGCTGCATACGGTGTTTTCCGCGCGGGCGAAAACGGATGCGCCCCGGCTGCGGCTTGCCGTGTGCGGAGCGCGCTCGCGCGCGTATCTCGGCCTGATGCTGCCGGACGGCAGCGGTGCGCTCACCCTGACCAAGCGGCTCACGCGGCTCGAGTGTGCGCGCCTGCCGCAGGAGATCCTGTTCGCGGCGGATGAGGCGTGGGACATTCCGGCCGAGCCCGAGCCTGCGCCGCAGTGTGCGGACGATGGCCTGGATGTGCTCTGGTATTCCGCGCCGGACGGCGTGCTCACGACGTTTGACGGCAAGCGGACGGTCATCGCCATCCCGGCGGACGCGCCGAACCTCCCGCGCGGCGCACAGGCTGTGCTGCGGGAGATCGACGGGCGGCCGTATCTGATTTTTCCACGCTGAATTGCAATTCCGCCGCCGCCGTGCTATACTCGTGGCAAAGAAATGCAAAGGAGCACATTGCGATGAGAATGAGCGATCTGATCGTGAAAAAACGCGACGGGCAGGCTCTCACGACGGAGGAGATCCGTTACGTGGTCGACGGCTATACCCGCGGTGAGATCCCGGATTATCAGATGTCCGCCATGCTGATGGCCATCTATTTTCGCGGAATGGATCGGCGCGAGACGCTGGATCTGACCATGGCCATGATGCACAGCGGCGAGACGCTGGATCTCTCGGGCGTGTCCGGCGTGAAGGCGGATAAGCACTCGACCGGCGGCGTGGGCGACAAGACCTCGCTCGTGCTCGTACCGATGGTGGCGAGCCTCGGCGTGAAGATGGCGAAGATGTCCGGCCGCGGCCTCGGCCACACGGGCGGCACGCTCGATAAGCTGGAGAGCATTCCGGGCTTCAACATCAACCTCCCCATGGAACGGTTCCTGGAGAATGTCGACCGTGTCGGTATGGTCATCGCCGGACAGACGGCGAACCTTGACCCCGCCGATAAAAAACTCTACGCCCTGCGCGATGTGACCGGCACCGTGCCGAGCATCCCGCTCATAGTCAGCAGCATCATGTCCAAGAAACTGGCTGCCGGTGCGGACGTCATCGTGCTGGACGTCAAGTGCGGCGACGGCTCATTTATGAAGACGCTGGACGATGCTCGCGAGCTTGCGACCGAGATGGTCGAGATCGGCAAGATGGCCGGCCGCAAGACGGTTGCCGTCATCACGGATATGGACGAGCCGCTCGGTCATGCCGTCGGCAACGCGCTCGAGGTCAAGGAGGCAATTGCGACGCTGCGCGGCGAGCATACGAGCGAGCTGCTGGAGCTGTGCCTGACGCTTGGCGCGTGCATCCTCACGCAGGCGGGGCTCGCAGCCGATGATGCTGCGGCGCGCGCCATGCTCGAGCAGACGATCACGGACGGCTCGGCGCTGAAAAAGCTGGCGGAGTTTGTAGCGGCGCAGGACGGCGACCCGGCGGCGATCTATGACCCGTCGCTTCTGCCGGCGGCGCCGGTGCAGATGGAAGTGCCGTCGCCCGCGAGCGGCTATGTGCGCCACATCGCGGCCATGTTGCTTTTCTTAATAGCTGCAGGCACATCACCCCTGCTGTCAATGTATTCTCTTACGGCCTGGGGAACATATTTCTCATACATTTTTCCAAGCACCTCCGTCATCTCGGACTCGAAGTCGGCATCCTTCTTGCCCATGTACTGCTTGATAGCATTGAGCTTTTCCTCTTCATACTTGATCGTAACTACTGCCTGTTTCATGTTTTTTTACCTCCATCTTTCAACAATTTCATGTATTTCTCAACCTCACATCTGCTGAGTCATTCCCATATCCTGCCCCGGCACATCATCCAGTTTGGACAGCGTCTGTTCCTGAAAATCGAACAAATAAATCTCCTCCGTCAGCGCATGCTCCGGGCGAATTTTTGTTGTATAAATGTATTCCACCAGCTCCTTGAGTTCATCCATATCTTTTATCTCATCGCTTCTTAACAGGATGCACTCATGCACAGATAAGGGAACCACCAGCATATCTGCCGCAAACTTCTTGGCAACATCACTCATCGCCTTGCTGTCAAACATATATGCGGCTCCATGAAATCTTGCTGGATTAGAAAGCATATACATGGTCGCATTCCTTCCATATCCTGGCAGTTTACTCATATCAAATTCTGCCTCTACCATGTCATGAACATCAGATAACTGATAGGGGAAATGGTGTTCCATATTGTGCCAAGCAGTTTTGCACAGGGTATTTTCATCGATTCCCCACATCTCCAAGTGCGAGTTATGTATCTGTATCACACCTTCGCCCTCATCTTTCAGACTTACCTTGACATGATATGTCAGGGCAAAGTCCCCCTTGATTTCATGGGGAACATCCTGCAACAGCTTCTGGTTCTTTGCTGCATTACACACAGACACACCGATGCTGTCCTTTACTTTTTCATAGGTAAAATCATCCGCTGTAAAATTGATATCCGGTTTAAGGTTGTGCAAATAGGTATCTGCTATATATTCCATAACATCGCCTATGGGCATTCCAAACAGATGATGTACATAAAACTGCTCCAAATATATGGACGGTGTAGTTTTATGATCCCCAACTATGCACAAAGCACTTAAGGATATATCATTATTCTTAACTGCCTGCCTAACGGACACCTCTGCATCCTTATATTCCTGTGGCAGATACGATTTGATATTTTCTGCAACATATTTCTTGAATTCATCATACTGCATACTTATTACCTCCATCTTCAGCTCTACATTTCCAACGTCATCCCATTGGTTTCATTCTGGCTCTGGGCATTTAAATAATTCATCCACGAGTCTCTTTCCACTCCGAACAGACCGTCATGGGAGAGGATTTCTTCTTTGGTTTCAATCATTCCCTCTGCTCCGTCCTCATACAGTTTAAAGAGCAGGAGGTCTGTATCCATCAGTTCCAACGCTCTCTCCTTAGTCAGCGGCAGCATGCCATCCCATACATATCCGTAGGCATGCATCTCCTCCATGCTTACTTTATCCGGCATGAGGATTTCTTCATGCTCCGGCACCTGCACCTTCGACAGTGTATGGCTGTCCTTATCGTAACGATAGATTTCTCCGGACAAAAATTCTTCCTCTCTTAATTTCGTCTGATTGACAGCCTGCACCATATCCTTTGCCCTGCGGATATCTGGTCCACGTTCTTCAGAATAAACAATTCCCTCATGCACAGACGAGGGTAAAATAATCAGGTTACCGCCCAGCTTTCTGGCTACTTTCTGCATGGTTTCATCATCAAGCAGATAGACGGAACCATTGTTATTCATCTCATTGGTAATGACAAACATATCCAACAAGGGGCTGATTCCTCCTTGCACAGAATTATCGTCTTCCAGATGATTTCTTCTAAAATCAAGATGGCAGGCATCCATCATATCAATCATAATCGGCGGACGCTTCGCCATTGTATTTGCCCATGCATCATGCTTTAGTGTTTCTGCATCCACACCCCAGCGTGCCATCTGTTCCTCTGTTACCAAGTCGCAGTCTCTTTTCAAACGCTCATCGTAACCGGAAAGACGATACACCAGCACCAAATCCTCCCGGCATTCATGAACCACATTTTTTAATTTCCCTTCCAGCTTCTTGGCATTATATACCTCAACAAATAACCGCTCTTTGATATCATCTGCATACAAATCCATCATCTGCCACCTCCTACATACTCATGACCATACCACTATCCTGCTCCTGACCATTTTCCCGTGCCTCTCCCTCATCCGCAATCTGGATGCCGGACTCCACCTGTTCCGGAACAGTTTCCCTTGCTGCATTCTGTCTGACATTTCGTCTCCCCTGACCTCTTGTCTGTCTCTGAGGTTCTGCACCTTCCTGCACAGTTTCCTGCTGCGGTTCGAGCTTGCTTTCCACAAATTTTCTTACCTGCTGGGGAACACTTTTTTCATAGGTCTTGTCCAAGTGTTCTTTTAACACCTTCTCCACAGTGGTATTATTCTCCTGTAAGAAAAACTCCAAGGCTTCCATCTTTGCCTCGGAAAATCCAATCTTGATTTCTTTCTCTGCCATTTCTCTCTCCTCCTACATTCCCATATTCATTCCGGCAGTCTGTATTTCCTGCATCATCTGATACTGTTCCATGATTTCCTTTACGGATGGCACAAAGGCAGAGTATCTGGCATAGGATGAGCCTTCACTCTCCACCAGCACACCATCTTCCACGCCCTCTCCGGTTACTAATAGGCAGTGCCACACACCATCTTTTTCACACATCAAATCCACGTTATCTCTAATAAAGTCATAATCGTGCATCAAATGCTTGGTAAAGGCTTCATACTCATGAGCCGGAAGCACAATGACCTTTTCCACACAGAATTCATTTGCCTCTATCTCCGGCTCTTTTCTCAAAAATACCGCTCTCATATTTCCTCCTTTTCAAGCGCAAAACAGATGCCTGCGGCATCAAAAAATTACTGTGGTCTGCCATAAAGCACCTGCTTGTCTGCGTCAAATAAATTTCGATATACTACTTTTCCCTTGGAATAGGATGCATCGATTACCATTCCATCTCCTGCATAGATTCCTACATGGGTGATATTCATAAACCGCCCGTTGGGTTTATAACTCCAGAACACAAGGTCCCCCGGCTGTAAATCCTCTTTTGCAATGGTCAGGTTATTTTCCACCAGATATCTTCCCTGCTCTGCGGCAGTCCCCGGCAGAATAATCCCCACCTGCCTGTAGCACCACAGTGTCAGATAGCTGCAGTCCACATAATCGCCTTTCCCTCTGTAGGTCTGTGAATAGGGATGACCTAACCGGGACATGGCAAGCTCTACCACCTTGCCTCCTACCTCACTTGCCGGTAAGTCATAATAAGGGACATCTTCTCCACCGTTCCAGTTGCTCCAGTCATCAAAACCATCCCCTTCCTGCGGTGCAGTGGTATTGTATTTCGCCAGATGCCATACATTCACAGCATTGGACTGCTGTTCATAGGTCATGGCCACTCCATAATGGCTTTTAATCCGTTCAAAAAGTTCCACCTTATCTGTAATGGCTATGGATGCCTGATAGGTTTCCTCTGTTTCCGTACCATCTTCCTTTGTAACGGTCCGGGTGCGCTCCTCAAAATGCACAAAGGACTCTGCGAATCTCTGATAATCCGAATCCCCCAGCCAGAGCCAGTCCTCGCCGAAATACAGAGAGTAAAACACCGCCTTGACCAGATACCGGTCCTGAACCTCTCCCTCTGCCACCTCATCAATCTCATCCATAACGGCATCAATCTTAACGAAGCTTTCCTGCATCTTGCCGATATACTCCCGGTAATCAGCAGGCATGCTTAAGGGAATACTGCCACCGTCAAATGCCAGCCGGACTGCCGACCTGTTATGATCTGCTCCGGCAGAGGCAATGCTCATAATGCACACAATAGCAAGGATAAAAGGAATACACAGCCCTACCACTACCGATGCGATTCCCGTCCAGACCTTTTTGTTGGTTCCTACTGCTATGGCGGCTTTGGCTATCATTGCAGCGGTTGTTGGCTCCATACATTTTCCTCCATTCCCTCACACTCCATCTCCTGCTCCAGCAGCTCCTTGCAGTGAGAAACACTTTCCATCAGTCTGTTCACATCAAAGCCTGCCTCCAGATACCCGGTGGTGATGGTGTCCAGATAATAGGTGGAGGGAAGACCAATTTCATGCCCTTCATTCATGGTGTACGCCATGATACGCTCCAGTCCGTCTTCTGTTTCCACCGGCAGTTCTTCTTTGCCATAAAGTCTCGGATACCCTTCATACATGTTTAAGTGGTACTCATCCTCCGGACCGATATCCCAGATTAACACAGGTACACTGGCTCCCGGCTTCGGCTCTACAGTAGCCACTGCAGAGTTTTTATGTCCCCTGAATAACAGTTCATAATCCTTTAATTCCCCTTTGCCGATTACCTTGGCTGTAGGGCATCTTCTTGCCATCTGCTCCAGATTTAAGTTGGAACCGTAGGCAATATATTTCTTCCGTTTTTCCATTTTCCTCATACCTCCATATCCTATAATGACAGATTCATGCCCTGCTCCTGGCTTTCCTCTGCCTCCTCTAATCTTTCTTCCTGCACCGCTTCCTCCACTGCCTTTAAGGACTCTTCCTTCTCTTTTTTTGCTTTCAGCCTTTCCTTTTGTCTCTCTGCCTGTGCCGGGTCCTTCCATGCGATACCGCCCTCCAGATTTTCAAGCAGGAACTTCCTCGCTGTCTTAAACTCATCCCCAATCATGCCAAGACGTAAGAGCCACGTGCGAAATGTATATTTTTCATTGGTACTGGTAGTCTTTCTGGTGGCGGCGCAGGTCTGGTTTAATGCCTGCCCGGAAATGGCAAGACAAAACTGTATGTAGGTCTTTACCTTCCCTGCATGGGTGGTGGAATTAAACAGACGGAACTCTATGGTTCCCTTCTGGAACACACTGTGCAGGTTCAGGCAGTGGTATCTGCTGTCATGGTAGTGTCTGTGGCTTCCATCGGCTCCCTTGTACCAGATGTTGCTGACCTCTGCCAAGGTCTTCGGCTTTTTCCGGTTGATGCTCTGTAAAAAATCCTCTTCCACCTTCCTGCAATAGCGATGCTCACGGTTCACATCCACCTGCAAAGCCTTATAAATCAAATCCTCTTTGCTGTACATGATATTGGTGATGTTACGGAGCGTTTTCGCATTATGGGGTGCGGCATTCACATGAACATGAATGCCACACTTCTCCCCTGCCACGGCTCCTGCATGACGGAGCTGCCTTACAAGTTCCTGAATGACAGGGATATCCGCATACTCACAGATGGGGGATACGAATTCTACTTTGTACTCATCCCCCGCAGGAGTTCCATCCTTTCTTCGTGCCACAATACTGGAATCATACATGACCTTCCACTTTCTTCCCTGATTGTCATAGGCACTGTATTCCTCGTAGTAACCGCCATCATACTGATGACCGTTTCCCAGATATTTTCCGATGACCTCTGCTGCTTTCTGCCTCGTCAGCCCGGTCAGTTCAATCTCAATCCCGAATTTCTGCTCCCGCATGTCCATAACTAGCGACCTCCGGCACTGCCAAACAGCTTCTCCTTATACTCCGGTGCATGTACCATCAGGTTGTATCTTTCATTACCGCACTTATAAAGGCATACACCTCGCTGGGGATAACGGATGAGATTGTATTCGCTCTGTTCAAGCTGCAGGGTATCGATGTAAAACTTAGCATCAATATTTCCGGCATTGAATAAAAAGGCATGTGTCGGAATGGAGAACAGCGGTTTTGTATATTCACGGATACCGTCAATGTTGAAGTCTTCCAGATTCTGGCTGGCAAGGATGACTGCACTGTCCTTCTTACGGACACGTTTCATAAAGTTACGGATGTATTCCACCGCTGTCAGATTGGTTAAGAACAGATAAAACTCATCGATGCTGGCGGCGGTATGTCCGTTTGTTAACAGTTCATTGGACATGTAGGAAAGAATGTTAAACAGCATGGCATCCTTCACATTTCTGCTGGCCTGTAACAACCCTTTTACCCCGAAAGTTAAGAAGCTGCTGTCCGTGATGTTGGTATGTCCGTTAAAAAATTTGGACTCCGCTCCTTTACACATGGAGTGAAGTCCTAAACAGATTTCCTGCAAAAGTTCTGCGGTATAAAGTTGTTTCTTCTTGGCATCGTAGTGCTTATACTCCTCTTCCATCAAATCATAAAGGTCGGAAAGGATAGGGTAATCAGTAGGTGACAACTTACCAAAATCAGTATCATCCCGGATGTTCCACTTCTCATACAACTTCCCTAACATGATTTCAATGGTATCAATCTGGCTGTCCGTGAAATTCTTATAGGTACGAAAAAAGTCCTTTAAGAAAGAGATGTGCTGGCTGAGTTTGGAAGAACATTGGAAAGCCATCGGTGCATCCATATCTTCAGGACTTCCGTTCTCATCCCAAGTCTTAGGTTCCAGTACGTTAATGATGTACTCACCACTCATAAGGTCCACAAAACATCCACCCAGATTGTTTGTCAGGTCAATGTATTCATGCTCCGGATCAAGGCAGATAACCTTCATGCCGGACTCCCTAAGAATCGTTAATATCAGCTTTAACAGATAGGATTTACCCTGTCCGGAGTTTCCAAGGATCAGGATATTGGCATTGGTCTTATCATCGGCTCTCTGGTTAAAGTCTACAATCACGTTACTGCCAAACTTATCCCTGCCGATGTAAAATCCATTCTTATCTGTTTTACCGGAATAATTAAAAGGGAACAGATTGGCCACGCTGGATGCAGGGAGCGCACGTTCAAACTGCTCACGGAACACATTTCTGCCTACGGGATGGACACACATAAATCCCTGCTTCTGGCGGAGCAGGAGCTTGTCCACATTCAGTTTGGATCGGATTAACTCTGTCAGCACCTCTGTCTGCAACAGCTTTAACTTATCCAAGTCCTGGGCGGACAATTCGATAAACACAGCCGTATGGAGCAGAGGTTCCCTGTTCCTGTGCATGGTGGCAATAATGGTTGTCACATCCTGTAAGTTGCTTGCTGCTGTGACCGTTTCCTGCAAGTTTTCTGTGTTCCCCTGCTTCATGCGGTTCTTATTGGCTGCATTGCTGATAATCTTTTTCTCCTCTGCCGGTGTGACCTGTCTGGTATAAATCCTTAAGGTAACGCCATCCTTTTCTCCAAGGTGTCTAAGAATAGCCTGCTCATCCGTTGCGGTAGGATACTCTCTAAGTGCCCACACACTGCGGTATGTATTTCCACAGATATAGTGGTCCGTATAAAACTGGATCACGGATGGGGCAATCATATCTAAAAAGCCTTTCAGCTTTGCCTCGGCAGCCGATTCCGTTACCGTGTTTTTCTTTCTGTTTTTATTCATTTAAAATAATCCACCTTTCTCCGTCAAATTCTTCGAACTTTTCGGTTGTTACATTCTGCTCAAAGTACACTGCAAGGATTCTTCTGATATCCTCTTCCTCGGCTCTCTTTGATTTGAACCCCTGCTCCACAAGCATTTTTTCAATACGGTTTAAGTAGGAGAAAATCTCATTTTCCTTCTGGTTACGGAGACGAATAATTAACAGAAACTCTCTTGCAGTAGCCATCTGCACCTGCATGCGGTCTAAATAATTTGCATCCTTCTCCAGAAGCTTTCGCACCACAGGGTTGGTTTCCTCCTCCATACGCTTCTTTAAATATCTCTTGTTGTCCTCAAAATTCTCTCTGGAATTTAAGCACATCATCTCAATCTCCGTAATGCCCTTAAGCACCGTCATCAGGCCATAGATTCTGGCAGACAGGCTCTCTTCTGAAAGTACGGAGATGTTGCTCGGCTGGATTAGGAAATAAACCAGCTCATCATTTCTGTATGTTCTAACGCTGTAATCCGTCACTTCCTTGGTTCCCATCAGTTCTCTGGTGGACTCCATGTTCTTCTTACTCATCCAGTGTATACCTCCATTCATAATGCTGCTGGTCCATTAAAAAGTACGCACAGGCATAGCGGATAAAATCCATAATGCTGGTATCCTCCACCTGTATGGTTAAAAACGCATAGGCTCCGGCAATGACCAGCGGAAACCACAGCCCTGCATATGCAAACGCAAACACAGAGAACAGAACAATAATGCCTATAATGGCAAGGTCTTTTAGTTTCCACAGCCACATGGTTGCCTTTGCTTTCAAGTTATCGGGATAGATATACATCCTCTTCCTCCTCTCCCATTTTTAATAAAAAATAAGCGATGCCGCATAGAATATAATCCACACATGGCACCGCCACACTGTTTCCCAACGCTCTGTATCTTGCACTGTCACTTGCTCCCGGTATGTCCGTCCAGTAATCGGGAAATCCCATCAGTCTTTCGCACTCTAACGGTATCAGTCTTCGTACTAAGCTGCTGGTATCCACAATGCATTTGCCTTGGTCTACATATTGATTGCTGATCATCTTTTCATCCCCGGCACACAGGCTTCCGATAACCTCTTGGTATGGTTTTCGCTCATTCCCCGGAGCAAACACACAATGCCTGTCTTCTGTGGTCAGAGTATAGCTGATTCCCTGCTGATACCCACATCCGTTTCCGCCATTCTTTTCCTTCCGGTTTACAATGTTTCCTGCAATGCAGAATGGCTCTTTATTTACGGCAAGGGGTGTATTGTTTCCACCTGTGCCAAGTGCTGATGTGATGGTCTGGGCAACCTCCACGGGACCGGTATACCGGGTGTCCGGTCCATGATTGTCAAACAGGATTGGCTGGTTATTTCCTGCCATACCTGCCGCTGCAGTAATGGTCGGGCAGTACCCGATTCCGATTTCCGCATTTCCCTGGCTGGTTGCCATGATAATAGGCGGATTGGAACGTCCGTGTGCAAGCAGGGTTCCGCTTTTATTCTCATGTACATCCATCCGCTCCCCGCCCTGATCTAACAGGCAGATTACATAGTCTTTTCGGGAACTTGCCCTGCCTGCATCAGCAGTGCCTGTTTTAAAATAACAGGCAACACCTTTCCTCTCTTCTCGCTTCTTCTGATAATTCCTCCACACGCTGTCGGACTCAAATAGTATCTCGCCGGCACTGTGTCCTCCAAAATCTGCGACAAGGAAGATGCGATTTCTTCTCTGGGGGACACCCCAAAATTGAGCATCCAATACTCTCCAAGCAACAGAGAATCCTTCTCCCATAATAAGCCCGGCAGGAGTCCATGCCCCTCCCGGCGGTCCAGGTATAGATACGTCTGTCTCTTTGATGCGGCAGACCTCTTCGAGGACTGTGTGGAAGTCGGCTCCGTGTGTTTCTCCACTGGAGAAGGCTCCCGGCACGTTTTCCCAGAGCATATACCGAGGTCGAATAAACTCATCTGTCCGTCTTCTATGGTTTCTCATCCTCCTTCCGTCCTGTTTTCTCATTTCCTTTACAATCCGCACCTGCTCCATGAATAAGCCGGACCTTTCCCCTGCAAGCCCCTCTCTCTTGCCCGCCACGGACAAGTCCTGACATGGGGAACCACCGGCAATTACATCCACCACCGGCAGGTTCTCCCCATGCAGCTTCGTGATATCCCCCATATGCTTCATCTGTGGAAAGCGGTATGCTGTTACCGCCATCGGAAAGGGTTCTATCTCACTTGCCCACATGGGACGGATATCATTCATGGTGGCTGCCAGCGGAAATCCGCCTATGCCATCGAACAGGCTTCCTAATTTCATTTCACCCATACTGTTCCTCTATGCTGCCACTGCTTTCACAACGGTCTTCGTCATGTTGATGGCGGACTGTGCGGCATACACACTGCTCATGATATTAGTCTTGGTGCTGGTATCTAATCCAAACTGTCCAGCAATACGAGGTACCTCTGTGCTGGATAACATGAGTCCTAACCCTAACAGCGGATGGTCTTTAAATACCATAAGTCCTGCGGTTAAGATGGTGGACTGCAAAAATGCGGTGATGCAGATACCGATGACCTGCTTGCACCACTGAATAAATCCATCTATGTAGCCTCTTGGCACAGAGAACATATAAAGGCTTCCAACCGCTATCTGGATCAAGAGGATTCCACCTCTTTTTAAGTTAGCAAAAAACACTTTAATGACCGCATAACCCATCATGATGGCACAGAAAATCATCAGAATAGGATTTCCAATTCCCGGAAAAGATGCAGACATTAACACCTCCTGTGCAGTCAGACCGATACTCTCTGCGTTGGTGATTCCCGTAATCGCTGAACCGAAGGTTCCTTGCAGGGATATGCAGAGAGAATATAAGTTAACCGGCACAACCGTGAACAGACTGACTGCCATGAACCCTTTAATATAATTCATGGCTGTGTCTTTTATGCTTCCCCTGCCTCCCTGATACTCGATGGCGCACTCAAAGGCTCCTACTACCAGTCCAACACCAAACAATGCCCAGCCAAAGTAACTAAAAAAAGTGGTAACTGCGTTTACCCAAGGCAACTCAAACAGTTCCACTCCCATGTTGTTCATCGTGACAAAGAAATCATTTAAAAACCCTATGATTTTTCCGTATATCCAGTCAAGTATCTGGTCCAGGACAGTCTCGGCCACAAAATCAAATATAAACATAGCTTGCCTCCTTCCTGTTTATTGCTCCCTATGTACCCATCTGCATGGTGCAGTCCTGACTCTCCTGAGCCATTGCCATATCCTGAAATACGGACAGATAATTTTCCACGCTGTCTGCAAGTTTCCGGTAATCTGCCGCTGTAGGCCGGAACACATACCAGTCACTTTTTCCACTATCCGTCCAGATATGGGGATTTACTCCCTCCCTGAAATTGGGATTGCTTACCTTTGGCTTGCCCCAGATGTCAGTAAATCGAAGAAGTATACTGTCTACCACTCCTTCTTTTCTGTTGATAATGGAGGTCTTAAGACCTGCATAGTGATCACTGACACCAAGGGTTACAAACTCTACTCTAGCTCTCAAGTCATCATTGATGGTTCCATAGCAGATACGCCCCACATACTTCTGGTCTTTTAAGATACTGCTGTTATCCATGATCTTTTTTAACTCTGATTCAAAAAAATTCATCTTTTTCAGCCTCCTACATTCCAAGAATTGTCCAGATATAGGCAGGTGCGGTCAGGGTAAAGACAAGGCAGGCAAACAGGATTGCCGGAGCTGCCCATTCAAACTGTCCGTGCTTTCGGTAATCAAAGTATGCGGTTCCCAGCTTTGCAAAGAAAAATACTGCAAGGATCAAATCAATTGCAGGGAACACAACCTTGTTTACCACCGTCTTAATCTGTCCGGATGCATCCTTCCATGTTCCCTCAATGGCTCCTGCCACATCCCCGGTACCGGCTGCACATACAGTGGTTCCAAACATCAAAGAACACACAAGTACCAGCATTACCATTACTAACCATTTCTTTTTCTTCATTTTTCTTCCTTTCTCCTTTCGGTACAGAAAAAGACTGCCCGAAAGCAGTCCTTTTCCACTTGTTATTTAGTTACATTGTTATCTGAGGTGCCTGTGTCTGCTCCTGTAGCAGTTCCGCCACCTCATATATATTGGGGTTCTCATAAAACCTTAAATCTCCCCTGAAACCTACTTTTAAGTGACTGAATTCCTCCCCAAGCCTCAGTACCTCCTCCGGCACCCCAACAGGGAATTCCTGATTCCATATTACCCAATCTCCATTCTGATATCTGGGAGACAGCTCCAGCACCACATAATCCTCCGGCACAAACTTCGGATACTTTCTGGGCAATCCGTTTACATCGTAGTATAGCTTCCCTTCCTGCATGACCGTTAATTCCATAAGTCTTAGGGTATCCTCCAAGGAAGTACAGAACCACGATTCCGTATCTTTAAATTTCCGAATCCTACCGTCCTTTAAAATAGACTCTACATTTTCACGCTTTGTGTAGTGATAGAGCAGACCTTTTGGTCTGTCGATTCTTTCATATGCCATGCTACTACCTTACCTTTTGCGGAGCGATGTGCCAGTCATCCCACAAATCTCCCGATATCTGCACGGAGTCTGTCAGATTCATACTGAGCATTCCATCCGGCGTCCAGCAGTCCAGTAAATAGGTGTACACCGTGTAAGTGCCATCCGGCATCCAGATGGGTGTAAAATGTGTCCTGCGGTTGTAAGTTGAATAATGGTTATTCCGAAATTCAAACCCGGCATGGTATCCGCTCCTCGTCCTCTCCAGTAACCTCCAATAGGTCTTATAATAAAACTCCGGGAAATAACTGACTGCTGTCTGGGGTGGCGTAGTTGCCGATGACTGGCTTGTGGATGCACTGGCATTTACACTGATATTTACACCGTACCCACTCTTGATTGTAGTGCTTGTAGCGGTAGGAGATTTTTCATCCGTACTAAGCTCCATCGTTGCTGATAGGGATGCCGAATATCTGTCTAAGCTAAACTCCCACCAGCCTTCGTCCACGTACTCTCCCTCATCCTCCCAATATCCATGACTGCTTTCACAGTCCTCCGGGCAGTCTTCGGAATGAGAGCCGGTCTTCCACTCCCAATCACTATGCCATACCCATTTCTCTTTCCACCAAGGTCTCCACACACTCCATGATGCAGATGTCTTCTGTGGATTTGCAGGAATAATGGCATTGCCTGCATTGTAGGAATCATTTCTGTCATCTGCTACCGGATTGGGCGGTGGATTCTTATCAAGGTCTACGATATTGGCGGTAATGGTTCCCTTGCTGGCACTGCCTCCACCGCTGACACTTACGCTGATGGTGATGTGCTGCTCTGTAGACGGGGTATGCCATTTCACCCACACAAGCTGCTGTCCCTCCTCCGGATAATACACGTTATTAACTGTATAGCTCCGTCCAAGAATATTAAAAGTTACACTTACCGGATGGTCAGGATCGCTCTGTCCTCCGCTTATGGTGACGGCTGTTACCACATCCGTATTTACCCTGTATTCATAATCTGCCGCAATCACTTCCGGGGTAACTACCTCATTAAATCTGACGATACCAAGTCCTAGCGAACTGATAATTTCATCATCAGACACCTTCTGGTTCTTACCACCGCTCCAAGCCGGATATCCCAAATCTGAGGTTTCAAGGAACATGGCAAGAGGCAGGTTTTTGTGTGTTAGAGACGTCAACTTCTTCCTTAACATACCACCTCTGACCTGGTTATACATTGCTGCTTCCGTAGCAGTAAATGCTGTTCTTACTCCCTCAAAGGTCACATATGCAATAGGTTCCAATAATAGCTTATAGTCCCCGCTTACCAGCGTGTCATAATCCATCCCTACATATCCTGCAATACTGCGTATGACCTGCTCGTCCGTAAAATAACTTTTAATGGCAGTAAGGCTTGCACTGCCTGATGATGTAGTAATAATCTTGGGCAGAGACTGTGCAGGAACATAATAATCATACCCTCCTACCTTTGCAGAAAGTCCTGCTCCACCTCTGTAATCAGACTTACATACTTTTCCAAAATGTACCTTAATGTCACTGGGACTTCTGTTTGTCAAATCAATGGATGCGGTCACAGCACTTCCATCACTGGCACTTACCACTGTGACTCGCACTCCTTCATCTCCTGTATTCCAGAAGTTTGTGTCCGTACCTTCCCCTAATCCTCCACCGCCATTGTCGATGTTTCCCTCTCCTTCGGCATGCACCGTCATGGGTGCCAGTGTGGATAGTATCAGCAGAAAGGTCAGAACAAATCGTTTCAATTGTTTCATGTTGCCTCCCTTCAAATGCAGAAAGCCACCTGCTGTTGCAAGTGACTCTCTGCACGAAAAAAGCACAGCGTTTTGCACTGTGCCTCTTTCTTGGTATCTCTAATCCATGATACCTACCTTATTTCCGTTTTCATACATATCATCTGCATTTGTTCCCGAACCGGCACCCTCATCCGGTAACCAGCCGAATCCTTCCACATATACCATTCCATCTTTGGTATCTCCAGTCTTCGGGGTGTCATCCGCAGGCGGTGTGGTTTCTTCCGGCTCCTCATAGGATGGCTGTGTATCCGAATTCGTGGTATCCGCATCCTCTGTTAAGGCAGGCGGTTCCTCCGGCTTCTCATCCTCGGTCTTTTCCGGGTCCGGCTGGATTTCCTGTTTTCCGCTCTCCACGTCATTCTCTGCTTCTGCTTCGATGACTAACTCCTTTGTTTCCTCTGTATCTTCAGACTCCTCAGTGACTACTGCGGTATCTTCTGCATCTACCACAATCTCAATCTCTTCTTTGGCCTTACTTTCTTCCGGTAAGGTCTGCACCGGCTCTTTATAAAGCACCTTGCTGATTCCGAAAATGAGTAACACGCACACTGCTGCGAGTCCTGCGATGATAAGTCTTTTCTTTGTAGTATCTTTCATGGCAATCCCTCCTAGTATTTAATTTTCAAAGTTTCTATTTGTCAACCCACAACCTACCACAGAACTTTGCAGAAGTCTATCAAAATGTAATAGGTTGCATGATATCTGTAACATCTTACTAAAATTTCTCTGTATAAGCTGCCCGAACCTTTAGATTTATTGACATATTTGTGATGATTTTTCCGGCAAATCTTACCGGCACCTCCAGCCGGATGGAGGCATCTGCATAATAGGAACCGCCTCCTGCACCAAGGGCAGTATTGGGTATGGATACCGAAAGACTGCTCAAACGGTACTCCCTTTCTCCCCCATTATTGATCCGCACATATCCATCCCCGTCCTCTTCCAGACCGAGTAAAAAACACATCCTGCTGTAAATATCCCCATAGTCCACTGAGGCTGTAAAAGATTCTCCGTCCGGCTCATACCCAGCGGCATAACCTTCCCTCACACTGTGGTAAACTTCGTTATAGTTGTCATTGACTGTGGATATTACGGCAGACTCCATTGCATCCTTGATACCTGCAGCGGTAATCACAAGGCGCATGTATTCTGCAACTCCAAGGATAATAATCAGCATGCAGATGGTCACAGCCACCACTAGTGGCATCATATTTCCTTTCCTGTCTTTTAACAGGGCGGCAGTCTTTTTTCTTAACTTCCTCATTTCCAGTACACCTCACTCTTTCCGGAGGCTCTTGCCCGGATGGTTATCGGGAAGGAGCCAAAGTTTCCAAACAGCCCCAAATCCTTCTGCACCGTAACGGTTACTGTTACCTCTTCATTTAATTGCAGGCTCCCGGTAGTCGACCACTGTACGGTAGGATGAAGTCCAGTCCTTTCCTCCAGCACCCTCTGTCTGTTGGAAGTCTCACTTCCTACCCTTCCGCTGATTTCGGCCTCCCTTACCAGCTCGTCTGCAAAATTGTCTACCTGCATTTTCGTGATAAAGATGGGGAACAGCCTTACACCAAGGGCAATCACTAACATGACACAAAGCACCATGACCGCCACATCAATGTATCCCTCTCCCCTTTTATCACGCAGTATCTTTCTTATTTTCTTCATTCCATTTCCTTTCTCTCCAGCAGAAGAATGGCTGTGCCATTCTTCCGTGTGAAATATAGTTATTCTTAGGCTGCGTTCTTTGCAGGCTTAGAATAACTTTTCACACTGACCTCCCTAGAACAATGTACCCATAGACTTGATAATCTCGTAGATAATGATAGCGAAGTAGGTTGCCAGAAAACACATCAGCATGGCAAAGGAATATACCCTGATCTTTGGTGGTATCTTTGCTGCCTTCGCTTTCAGTCTCTGAAGCTCCGCCTGCTTAAAGTCATGGGTTAACATCTGGAAGTACACGGCTCCGTCATCTCCCCTTAACACACCGATGAGACCTCTGACCACATCTGATAGCTGTGGGGAATTTAGCCTTGCCTCAAAACGTGTCAGTGCTGCCTCATAGCTGCTGGAGCGCATATCCGCACACACAATATCCAGCTCCTTCCGAAAGGCCGGTCCTGCATTTTCCTTGTAATGCTCCAGCATGGAAAGCACATCCCTGCTGTTCTTCAGTTCCTGTGTGATGGTGGATACAAAGCGGTATAATTCCCCTTCAATCTGCTCCCTTTTTTCCTTCAGCATCTCATCCGCTTTCTGTATCTCCTTGTAATAAACCATGATACCTAACAGGATGACAAATAAGGCCGCCAGCGGAAACACATAGAGTGCCGGGATAATCAGTAAAAAGATGCTCCCTGCTTTTAAATAGGCGTATGCCGTATAGACCTCCGGTGTCATGCCCAAGCCGGATGCCTTCAGAACATTTGCCATCCGGCTTTTCTTGTAATCATTGATGCGGATGTACTTTGCCAGTTTTGTTGCTCCATCCATGAAAAATGCATCCAAGGTCTTGGATAACTGTTTTCCTTCCTTGCCCGTATCCATCATTACCCTGCTGGTCTTTAAAGTCGGCAGGCGAAGTACTCCGGAAAGCAGCAGAAAGAGACCTACAGAAAAGGTCAAAAACACACAAAATAAAATCAGATTCATACTGCCTCCTTCCTACGATCTGTACTCTATCGGTTTTGTCAGTTTGATTACATGGGCTGTGGAAACAAAAATAATTACACCTGCGATGCTCAACATAATCTGTCCTACCACCGTGTGCATTAAGGTATGGTACCAATCCTGATTTAAGAAATACAAAAGCGGTATATTGCCCACAACCAGCACCACCATTGTAATAAATTCCTTTCTCGGCTCCATAACCATGTATTCCAGTTCCGCATTCACAATACGCATGTCGGACAGCTTGGCTACAATGGGCGTCAGCGTGGTCTTTAATGACCTGTCATACAGGCAGGCTTTTAAGGCATCCACCCATTCCTTGAACACATCATCAGATATCCTTGTACGAAGTTCATCCAAAGCCGCCTCCAAGTCTGGATCAATCAGGCGGATTCTTGACACAAAATCCTGAAAGATAGTCTTTACCGGGGGATTTAAATACTCCAGATTTTCTTCCACAGAGGTCAGGATATCCTCACTTCTAAGGTAGGCTGTGGTAATGATGGACAGTGCAGTTTCCAGTTCTGCCGACACATCCTTTTTAAAGTGGGATGCCGTCAGCTTGATATACCAGAAGGGCAGGAACATAAATCCCACCGCTGCTACGGGTACCAGAAAGAAATTTCCAAGCATGGCTGCTCCAGCGGCACCTGCGGCAAACAAAACCAATGATACCGTGCATAAAAACGGAAACGTATTTTCCCTGTCGGTAGCCTTCAGGATACTCTGTATCTCTTCCACTTCTCTTCTTAAGAAAGACTTTTTCTTTCTCTGTGTCTGCTCTAAAATTTCCTCTCGGATACCTTTAGGACCGTCTAACAGCTTCTTAAAAATATTACCGGTAAAATCCGTAAGATTAATGCCCAGCAATAAAAATAAGCCTATGATGATACCCATACAGGCCATTACCTGCATTGTCAGCATACGCTTGCACCTCCTCCCGTAATTCTATTTAACACTTCCCTGGGCATTCCGTTTTCAAGGAACCTCTTTTTCAGGCTCTCTGAAATACCGCACACCTTTTTATGGGTTCCGTTGATGATGAATTTATCTCCTTCCACCCGGTTTTCCGTAATTTCATAACGGAACAGGGAATTAAAATGTCTCTTTCCATCGGGTGTGATTTCACACTCCATAATCTCCATGAGCCTTCTTTTCTTGTTCTCAAGCTGCTTGGTAAATACCACGATGGGGAATGCCTCCGTTACCAAATCCATCAGCACCTCATCATCCATGTCGTATTTTCTCTTACACAGGGTTCTCATTCGGCTGTAGGTAGATTCACAACTGTTACTGTGAATGGTAGTCAGTACCGTATGCCCGGTTCTTGCAGACTCCTGTGCGGTGTACGCTTCGGAACTTCTCATCTCTCCTACGCAGATAATTTCCGGATTGAAACGTAAGGCCATGTCAAGGAGCATATCCTGATCGATATTCTGCTTTTCATTTTCGCTGAATCTGGTTAAAGTATGGATGACACTGTTGGTTACCTTTCCATCCTTCTCCCTCACAAGAGCCAGCTCCCTGCTTCCGTTCTCAATGGTAAAGATACGCTTGTTGTCGGGAATGGTGGTAAGGAGCCACCCTGCCAGAGTAGTCTTGCCGGAGCTTGTGGCACCTGCCACACAGATACTGATTCCATAACGCAGACATTCTGCAAGAAAATCTAACATTTCATCGGTAGCGGTTCCCCCATCCACAAAGTCACTCTTTTTGAGGCTCTGTGGATTTACAATTCGGATGGAAGCTGCGATACCTACATCCTCATCCACAAGGGGAGTCTTTAACACCGCAATACGGATATTTTTACTCAAATGCCCAAGGACTGCCGGAGATGCATTGTCAAGCACCATGCCGGACACATGGAGCATTCTTCGGATCACGTTGATGGCATGCTCCGGGGACTCAAAGTGTTCCTCCATCTTTTCACATCTGCCATCGCTGTACTGCACCTCAATATCCCTCCATGAGTTGATATCGATTTCCTCAATGCCTGTTCCGAAAATGTACTTGGTTAAAAAGGAAAACTCTGCCATTTCCGTATAAAGGTCATTAATGAGTTCTTCCCTTGTCTTCCCCCTTACGGTGATGCGGTAGTCTGCAATGTATTTTGCTATGTATCTCTTTACCTGCTGCTTTACCTCATCGTTTCCACCCTCTATCATCAGTGTGGAATACTTGCTGGAGATGTACTCCTGCACTTCCTTTAACACATCAGAGAATGCCCTGCCCTTTTCCTCCGGGGAGAAAAATAAGTTCTGGTTATTTCCCATCATACACCGAACACCTCCCTGCTGATTTTCTCTATCTCTTTTCTAAATGCCCTGCTCTCCTTCAGTCCAAGTTCTGCAAGCATATCTCCCTCCAGATACTGTGTTTCTACTTCCCTGCTGTGGGGAATCTGAAAAGAAACGGAGCCAAGCACCTGTTCCATATGGCTGCTTGCCTCCTGCTGTTTTACATTGGATGCTACTTTAAGCTGCTTGTCCGCATCCCATTTGTTGTCACGAAGCAGTGGTAACTGTGAGGACAGGTAACTGATGGATTTTAAGTCGCAGTTTACGAGTCGAAGCACTGTATCTGCTTCCATCAGTGCCACCGCCGACAACACATCTGAAGCAATGGTACTTCCACAGTCGATAATGACAAAAGGAGCCACTTCTCTTGCCTGTTCAATCAGTTCCATTGCCTGTGTCTGGTCATAAGGCGGATAGGTAAACACGTTCTCTCCTTTTAACATCCCCACCATGCTTAAGTAATCATTTTTTCTGTAGAACATACAGTTTTTCTTAATCAGATTTTCCGTTACATGGGTGGCAGCAAGAATGCTCCCCAGAGACTTTTCTCCTTCCAAGTCTCCTGCTGCACAGATACAGGGCAGGGGTGGCGTGGTCATATCTGCAAAAATTAACAGCACATTTTTCTTTTTTCTGGCAAGGTAATCTGCCAGTTTTACGGAAACTGTTGTTTTACCGGAGGATGGACTCCCCCATACGGCAAGCACACCGCCCTGCACATCTGCCTGTTCCTCATCAAATCCTGTATTTCTCGTAAACAGAGAGTTCTGTTTAAAGTTCACGTTCTATTCCTCCCCATCTGTATTTGTTTCTTCTGTGCTTTCCAGACTGTCTGCATTCATAACAGGCTGACCGTCTTCTTCAGTCGCACCATCTTCCTGCATGGCAGCCTCTTCCGCTGCTTTTATTTCATCCAGCACCTGATCCTGTGCCTTGATAAACTCCGAAGCTTTCTCTGTATCTCCACGGAACACCAAAGATAAATGGATTTCTCCCTCTGCTTCCAGTCTGGCAAGGAGTTTACTCTGCTCCGGTCTTACTAAAATAGTTACCGTAGAAGGCAGTTCTTTCTCATCGTCTTCCTCCATCTGTTCTCCGGTGTTGGCATCATAGCCAGACTTGGCGGTCACTGCGATGACCTCCACATATTTGAGTTCTACAGGGATTATGGTTTCTCCACTGCCAAGGTAATCCGGTGCAATAACGGATACGATATCCCCACTCTTTAACTTTCCGGACAAACCTTCCGCAAAGGTGTTGATAGTAATGGACATAGCCTGCTTTTCCCCATTTAAGTTGTAGAGGTATTTATTCTCTGCGGCAGGCTCATCGGCTATCTTATCTGTGAGAATATAATCCCCGGCATACACAGTGGCGGTCAGATATTTTCCTTCCACGTCTGCGATATTTCTTATCACATTCTCAGGCAGGTTATGATTTCCTACCTCTACCTCATCCACCATGTTCCTTGTAATCTCTTCGCCCTCATTTACCTGCTGATTGAAACGGACAATAGTGACCTTCTTGGATAAGCCTGCATTAACAAGGGGTGTAATGGCAAAGCAAATAATCAAGGATACTGCAATGCAGAAAATCCCCAACACGGTTCTGTTCTTAAATAATTTCATTCTGTGGTTCCTCCTAATAATTTGATCTTACCTTTGTATAGTTCTTGCGGCTCTTGCATACTACGGCTGCCACTCCTGTGATAACTGCCAGCACACCGGCTGCTACTAACATCTTTTTCATGATTAACCTCCAATTCTTTCTCAATCTACTGCACAAAAAAGACACCGCATTTTTACGGTGTCCTTACTGTACCTCTATTACATTGTCATTTTCGGTTCCGACAACTCCTGCTTTTCTGTCATTACCATGTCATAAGCAGGCTTTAAAATCTGTTCAAACCTTGCAGTTATATATCTCTTATAAAAGTTTTTCTGCAACTCGGTGATAAAGGGTACTTCCTCAATAAACCCTTTTATCTGCTCCAAGTTAATTTTCGGAACCATTCTTTGTATTGCGGCATTGCATTCCGGTTCCTCTGCTGACATAAGAAAATCATAGTAATTGATTTTTCTTCCGTCCAACTTAATGGCTGATGTTGGGAATTGGTATATTCTGGCATTCAGCACATCTTCATTTACCAGTGCCTGTTCCATAATCCTTTCGTCTGCCTGTGGCAACAGACAGCTTCCGCAGTCATAAATCGGAGCAAGGCTTGCCTCTTTCGTAGAATCATCATACAAAAAGCCCCAGTTTCCATTGTGCCTGTCAAAATTTCCAAGCAAGGCATCTACCACAAACACATTCCAAAAGTGCTGCATCAATCGAGATGGTTCCACATACTGCTGTTTTTCTATGGTATCCATAATGTCTGCCAGTTCTGTTCCGCTTCCTCCAGACTCGGAATCCAGAATGGTATTTTTTATGGAGCAAAAGTCAAACAGCCGGTACCTGCCCTCCGTAAAATCCCGGCATGCACATACCACCTTCACTTTTCCGCTTACTTCATATGTTCCAAGCAGGGTTTCCTGTGCCTTGATGCCAACCATGTTAAAAATACTGCTTGCGATATGCTCACTGATACAACTGTTCGTATAGGACAGTTCTGTGGGCTTCATCGCACCCGACGGTGGAAACTTAAGCATATACTCTTTTCCGTTATATTCCACTGCAATCTTCTTTCCGTTAGCACCATTGTATGCCCTTCCTAAAATCTTTTTGCAGTTTGTAAAATCAATCGTTCCTGTCATGTTTTCCTCCGAAAAGATACTTGTTTCGCAAAAATTCTGCATGTTCCCGTGTTATTGCTCCATCATTAATTTCTGCTATGTTAATGCTTCCGTACAGTTCTCCCCACAGGCAGTCCAATAAATCAGACTTAACTTTCAGACCTTCCTTGTAGGCATCTAAATCATGCTGCAGATATTCCGGCAGGCCATATTCAAAGGCACGCTCCCTTTCTGCATTCTGTATTCCCGCAACTGTCAGCATTTCCATGGAAACGCCCAATACCTTTGCCAATTTATATACCGTTTCTGCACTGCATTTCTCCAGTCTGGTTTTTCCACTGCATATATCATTCAGTGTAGCGTGAGGAATACCTGCTTCTACCGCAAGTCGGTATTTTGTCATATTCTGTTTCTTCAATAACCTTTCTACCATCGCCTCTTCCTCCTCTCTATCTATTATATCGGCATACCGAAATATTATCAATAGAAAGCAAAAAGTTTTTTGCAAGGCTTTAGAAATGCTATTTTAATAAAGACCAAAAACACTTATGACCATCCCAAGCAGTAAGAAAGGAACAAGCGGATATGCCTGCTCCTTCTCTGCCACATAATTTACTTTTCTTATTTTCCTTACGCACTGCCTTACTGCATGAAACAGTAACAAAAAACTTAGTGCCATCAGAAGTCCAGCAAGGGTTCTTTCAAACCCAAGCACCAATCCGCAGGCTCCTGTCAGCTTGATATCTCCTCCTCCGATACCTCCTACAGTTATCCCTGCAACAAGTAGTGGTAACGCCACAAGAAGACCTGTCAGATAAACAGGCTCCGTTGGAAGCAGGCTTACCCCAGCGATAAGTAGCGGCATCCAGTCCGGAATCATTCGCTTTCGGATATCAGAGACTGCCGCCAAAGACAGAATGAGAAAAAATAGGGCAAGCCTTATCATCCCTTCCACTTACTGCATTCCCATGCTCATGCCGGCATCTTCTTCCTGCTCCATGCCCTCTTCCGGCTCATCCTGATCAAGCACCGGTGTGAGAACACTCTCCTGATAAGCGGTTTCTACTGCCTGATCAAACTGCTGTTTCATAGACTTATCCGCAAAATACACAGAGTCCTTATACTGCTCCGTGTGAGGCATCTTGGTTCGGGGCATGGTCACGGTAAGACCGTAGTCATCCTGCTTAATCTTCACATTACGGATGGTCATCATCCCTGCTACCTTGACATCAGCATTGGCAAGCACACCTCTCTCCGGGTTATGCTCTGTGATGGTTACCTGAAAAGGTACCTGCTGTTCCATGTTCTCAGTATTTCCTGTATTTTCCTGTGTAGCTGCTCCTCTTGGCATACTTTCTTCCTCCATATCTTGATATTTTCATTTCCTCTTGGAAAAATGCCTGCTCTCAGGCATTTTCCGGTGCGAGACATAGATATTCTTTGCGAAGCACCCTCTGGTGCAAGCATTAGAACATCTTGTCGCACTTTAGCCTGCGTAGTTGAACATTTCCTGAATTCTTCTGGTAAGGGTAGGCATTACCACATCACCGAAGAGGGCATACAAGCCTGCAAGCAAAAGGGCACCGATTACCACCGCAATCAAAATCTTAACAGCGGTATCCACATAGTTTTCTCCCTTCTTATCCTTTAACAACATTGCCGCCTTCGCTACGGTTACCTTCATGTTTCCTGCTACCTTGTTCATCATCTTTCTCATTGATTTTTCCTCCATATGGTTTGATTTTATTTTTTATAGTTGCTTAAGTTACCTTACATACCGGTCATGTCCATTGCCTGACCTTCCGGTGCCTGCTGCATTTCATGATGCTTTGCCATACTGTTCTGGCTCTGTGTAAGTGCCTGTTCATAGGCACCAAGGACTGCATCGTTCAGCTGTTTTCTGCATTCCGGTGTAATAGGGAAACAGATATCCTTGTAATCGTTCCCTACCTTATAGCTGGGCATGGATACAAATAATCCATTACTGCCCTCAATAATCTTGACTCCTCTGATGGCAAAGGCTCCGTTAATATTCACACTGGCTGTGCCTTTGATTGCCTCATTTGGTTTGATGGACTGGATACGCACATCAAAATCAAGAGGCTGCGACTGCTTTTCCTGTGCAGACTGTGACTGCCCCTGCGTATTCTGTGCTGTATTTTTTGCTGTTCTTCCTGCCATGTTCTTCCTTTCCGCCTTTCGGCTATTCTGATTTAAATACAATTTCCGCAAAGCCTTTCGGCTCTACATAGAAAAAGCGGCTTACCTCTTCCTCTGAAAATTCCACTACATCAGATATGGATAATGCATGTCCTTCAAAATCCCTTGGCACCCTTCTGCCAAACTTCTCCCAGACATCTTCCAGACTAAAGGTATCCACCTCTCCCTCATAAACAAGCGCATACTCCTTCTGCTGCGGCTGTCCAAAGCCTCTTTTCTCTCTTTCTGCCAGACTAACAAACCGCATAAGGAGTGGACTGTCCTGTTTAAGCTGATAGATTCTTATCCTCCTTCCTTTTCCTGCTTCTACTGTCATTTCCATCCCACCACCCTCTGACAGACGGTCATAGACTCCTGACCTTATTTCCACTGCCAGCTTTTCTTTTTCGGACAGGTAAGCAATGATTTCCTCCTTATCAAAAATGGAATCCAGCACTACCTTTTCCCCGGACAGATAACCTGCCGGATTTCCATAGTAGATAAGGATTCCATCACGAAAATATATGTTTTTCATACTGCATCTCCATTCACATCCCGCGCAGATACGGTATCAACTGATTGTTCAGAAAGGCATTGTCCTCACAATACAGGAATAACTTTGATAAGCCGATTAAAAAAGGCTCTCCTTCCATTGTGTGGATAGTGATAATGCTGCCTTCCTTGCAGTTCTTAATAAAATCTGCAAGGGCTATCAGATTCCCATCCACCAGCGTCTCGCTTACCTTATCATCCTGAATTTCAAATGCCCTGTATTTACTTTTTAGCAATCCGTTCCTCCCTCCTGCTGTGCAAGTTTTAAGATTCTTGCAGCAAGTGCCACCTGTTTTTCATGGCTCATGGTCTTTACGGCTGCATGGACATAGGCTTCCACAGCTTCTGCATCCTGCTTTCCTACCTCTAAAATGTCTACCTTGGATATGACAATCTTCCCGGAGTTTATGGAAACTTTTAAGATGTCCCCCTTCTCCATCTCCGCTTTCTGGCGCATTTCAAGAGGTATCAGTACCCTGCCCTTTTCATCCAACAGCTTATACACCGGCTTTTTCATCTCGATAATCTCACTCCTTCCTTTGCCCGGAGACTTTGTGCGAAGCACAAATCTCCAACGGAAAGAATTTATTTCTTTCCGTTTTCCTCCTCTGTCATACGAAGTACAATGTTTACCTGCTCTCTGGGAATGCCAAGCTCCGCACAGATATCCATAAGTTCCTTGGGAACTTCCTCCGACTCCTCATCCTCTGTAGGCAGAATCACAATCTTTCTGTCCAAGCAGACAATATCCAAGTCTGCATCCAAAGGAATATGTGCGTCTGCAAGTAACTGTGGCGGCAGTTTCAATTCCGTTTCACCACTCTGCAGCTCCTCCAACGGATTTTCTCCAGCTCTTTTCAACATAAATTCCCTTGATTCATTCCGGTAATCTTTCTCCCCTGCGGCAAGATAAATCAGATTTACCTCCTCCCCGGTGTGTATTCCCGTCTGTGCAAGCAGTACAATGGGAATTTCAATACAGCCTTTTTCATTCAACACTCCTGTTATCTCCACTAACTGAACCATTTTCGTCCTCCTTCCTGTTACTGCCATGCCACACGGATGTTTTCTGCTCGTCAAACATTTCAAACAGATTCATCTGCATCGGCAGGCTCTTTCTTCTTTCTTCCATGTCATAGTTGGCAATCAGCACCTCCGGGAACTCACTTCCATTGTCATAGCGCTGTGCCAGATTGTTGATTCGTGTCACCGCTTCAATCTGAAAGTCCTGATACAATTCCCTGATGTACTCGCAGTCATTGTAAGAAACCATAAATTTCCCCTCGATGCCTGCCAGCGTATCACGAAGCCTTACATGATCCTCCTTGCGGAACACCACTTCATAGTGACCTTCTGTTTCAAAATACGGGGGATCGCAATAAAAAAAGGCATTCGGTCTGTCATACTGACGGATGAGTGCCTCAAAATCTTTATTCTCAATCACTGTATCTTTCAGTCTCCGGTTTGCTTCCCAGAGAATGGTAAAGGTCTTTCGGATATCAAATGGCTGGCAACCGTAAGAGGTACAGCCACTTCCATAGCTGTATCGGATAATCTTATAAAAGGCCGCCGCCCTTTTTACATCTCCTACCGTAGCCCGTTCCATAAGAATATCACGGATTTCTGCCGCCTCCGGTTCCTTTAGAAAATGAGTTGCTATCTCCAGTTCCTCTGCCAGATGCTCACTTTTGAATTCTTCCATCGTAAGGAATTTTCTAAGTGTCACAAACTCATCCCTTGAATTCAGCGGCAGGAAAGACAGTTCCCGAAGCAGTGCCATCGGTCTCTCCTTGACACAATAAAAGAGGTTTGCAAGATTCGAATTGAAATCATTGTAAACCTCCATGCATTTATCAGGCGGCTTTCCAAACAGAACCCATCCGCCTCCGCCAAATACTTCTATGTAGCGGTCATAGTCCTTGGGCATTCTCAGATATATCAGGTCACGGAGTGCCTTCTTACCACCTACCCAACTGATAATGCTATTCAATTATGTTCTCCTCTCCTATTTTGGTCCCTCCATCTGCTGTGCCTGTCCTGTCACCAAGGATTCATCCACCAGCCTGCGGATGTCTGCAACTGACTCCGGCATATCCGCAAAGTTCACATGATGGTCACGTTCCACAAGGGGTGTGTACCAATAATCGTAGGGAATATAGTATTCTCTGATGGCACGCTTCTGCTCCTCTGTAAGTTCGGCATGCCCCTGCACCAATGGTCCTCCCGGTGTAAGGAATGTAGTCCCCCAATGCTCTCCGGATGATTCCAAATCCAGCGTTACCAAGGCAAGGGCCTGTATGCCGGATTCCCTTCCTCTTACCACCGCAGGCATCATTATCATGCCATAGCTTTCATCCACATACCCTTCTCCATACACTTCCTCGAATGCCTGATGCATGGCAAGGAGCGTCTCGGCTGCATAGGATGTGTTCTCCGTATTACAGGATGTATTTAAGAGCAGGAAGTCTGTCTTTCCCAAGATTTCATTTATCTTGTCAATAAACTCCTGCTCTTTCTTTTCACATATTTCATCCTGCTGTGTGATAATGTCAAAGCGGTCCTCCTCCACATTTAATGCAAGAGAGCTTCCGTTCTCCCACTTCATATGAATTTGTCCGATGTCATCCACATGGTCAACAACTCCCCTGCTTCCCGGCGGTACTGACTGTTCCCCTTCCATGCTGTACAGACGGATGGGGGTACCTTTCGGATACATTTCTTTAATCCGTGCTATCTCTTCTCTTTTTAACATGATTCTCCTTCCTCAATCTCTTTGATTCTTTTCTTCAGCCGGATGCCATCCTTAACACCCTGCAAGTATAACTGCTCCTGCTTGATACAGCTAATGTCAAGAATACAGCCTGTCAGTTCACTAATCAGCTTATACTCCTCTGAACCCGGTCCGCCAAATCTTTCCCTTATCTGGTTCCATACTCCGATCTCTTTCTGGGCAAGTTCCTTGACATCTTCCCTCTGCAAAATGTCATGTCGGTAACTCTCAATCAGTTCCTGAAAAAACTGATAAAAAATATCTTCTCTTTCTTCCATAGGTCTGCTCCCTTCTTTTTGTTAGGACACACAATACTACAGACTCTGAAATATATCCAGCACAATATTATTTAGCAGGACATATCCATTCCCTGCACCTGACTTCCCATCAGTTCTTCCTCTGTCATAACACTCCAGAAGTTTCCGCTGTTCCAGAAACTGACATAGATTTCTCCATCCTCCACATCAATTGGGTGCTGTTCAAAGCCTTCGCCCCATCCGTCACTCATCTGCCCGGTCCAGTATTCTTTCAGCACCTGAATGTCTTCTTCCGTCAGAGGCTCGCTGATCTTACACTCCAGAACACCATACAGTTCCCCATTGATTTCAGCTACCTTGGGATGTGCCGACAGTACCTTTGCTGCCACTTCCCTGCTTTCATCAAAGTAATGCATAAGTCCTCTTACCTCTTCACCTGCACATTCTTCTTTCTCGATAGCAGAGGCAATCTCTTCTGCATACTGTGTCAAGTCACTGCGGTATAGATTTCCTTCATCTACGCCTTCTACCATCAGATTAGCAGTAAGCGGACTGTATATGCAGAACTTTTCAAAGCAGTCATAGTCAATTTCCAGTGGATCAGCAAACTCTCCCTTGTACTGACCATACTCCTCTATCGGTCTGATGACTCCCACGAAGCCCTCTTCCACATATCCGCTTGCTACAAGAGTTCCAACTCTTTTATCAGCGGCAAATGATGCATAATTGATATGAGGGAGTAAGAGTTCATCCACATCAAACAATCCCGATTCCGTTACAAGAAACTTTCCATACTCTTCATCGTTATGTACCAACGGATTGATTTCAAACTCTCCAAGGTGTGTTGCAATATAAGCCACATCCGAGAAATCACATAAGCCGGTAAATTCCACCACCATTGCAAGCTGATTCATTTTTACTTCATCAAACCGCTTGACGGCATGACACATTTCGTTAAACAGTGTCAACCGTTCCACCTCTCGTAAGTCCTCCGGTATCGGTACAAAAATATCAGGCAAACGCAGGTTTTCGATTCCAGTCACTTCCATCTCCCAATAATCCTGCACCTGCAACCGTTCCTTTACCTTGTTCATAGAACAGATATCCGTTGGCAGGTACAGATACTCCGTATCCCCCGCTTTGTTCTGCAACTCAACAACTGCCACAACCTCATTCGATGAGACGAAAGGCGGAAAGGTTTTTCCGTTATATACTTCCTGCATTTCAAAGCCATGCTCTACAAAGACTCCATAGGGCAGGACTTCCACTCGGCTCTCCTTTAAAGTCTTTTCCGCAAACTCAATAAAGTTGGTCTGCGCTTTTTCTTCCTCTGATATTCCGAGGAACTCATCCAAGTAAAGACGTTCCCCCACCTGTCTGGCATCCGAAAAATCCGTAAGCAGTGAAAGACCTTTCATGCTGAATGTCAGATTGATTAAATCCTGCATGGTAGCCACTCCGTAATCACTGGCATACGCAGACAAAACTTTTCTCTCATACTCCGTAAGGCTTTCCATCCTCTTGGCAAAAAAATTGACCTCATCCATGTTTACGGTCTGACCTTCAAACCGGTGCAGGGGATTGTCCTGCTCTGACACCTCCACAAGCCTGCACATGGGTACCGTTTCCTCAATTCCAATCCTTCTCATCTGGAAATTCAATTCTGCATCTGACAATGGCAGTTCAATATTTTTTCGTCCTCCGCTTAACACCTTAATCCGCATTCCACACCTCCTGCTTTACAATTTCCACTCCACACTTCTCGATGACAAAAGCATTCACGATGAGTCTTAATATCTCATCAGGTATCAGTTCCCGGTCTGTCAGCTCAGACAGGCGGATATGCTTTGTTCCGTTATAAACATCCTTGGACGCATGGAATAATATATACTGTTCCAGCGTCACACCGCCGAGCCTTACCCGGTCAAAGTAAATCCCGGTATCCAACACATTTTTGCAGACCGTATCCCACAGTTCCTCATCCGCAGACAAAAGAAATACAGCGGCAGCATAGTTTGGTGTGTGCTTCAGCGTTTTCGCTCTCTTTCCCATCAGCAGGGAATAAAAATCATTCCTGTGCTTCATGCTTCGGAAAATCAGTTCCGCATCTGCCTCTGCAAAGATTTCCTCCACTCTTTTTTTCAGATGTTCTAACTGCATTCGGCTAATAACACAATCCACAATTTCAGAATAGTTTCCACGGCTTTTCCAATCCATGTCCTCAATGATACAGATGCCATACCCCCTCGGTCTGTACCCCGGCGGCTGTTGCATCTGCCTTTCCAGCACACGAAGTCCGGGACTTAAACAAAACAATTTTGACATTTCTACCTCCATAAACAAAAATAAGGCGGCACCTATTTCATTTCTAAAATAAGTACCGCCTCACATATTCATCTGCATTCCCTGTCCTGTGTCTTCCAACGGAATGCTTTTTCTCAGTTCTGAAACCTCCTGCATGATATCAAAGACTTCATCATAGGGATGATATGCCATTGCCCCGGATTCATCCACCACAACTGCAAACTCTCCTTTTAAGGTAAGAGTCAACGCTCCTCCCTGTACACTTTTCATTTTAAATCCTTTGCTTTTGGCAAGTTCTGCCACCGCAGAGAAAAAAGGTGTCATCCCTTCCGTTGATATCTCTTCCTCCACAGGCTGTCTGTCTTCTGACAATGCACTGCATACAAGTTCCATAAATTCCTGTTCGTTCATACACATTTCACGGAACCGTCTGCCATACTCTGAGAGAATGTCAAAGTCATGGGAATAACAAAAGAACCCTCCGGTCTCACAATCAAATGTAATCTGCTTCAGATTCTCTTCGCCTTCAAATGCTTTTGCAAATACATACTCCCACTCATAACCGTCACCATGCGTATAAAATCTGCCATCGGTTACCGGCTCTCCTGCCCGGATAGCATACTGATTAAAAGCCCCCTGTCCAAAATCATTATACTCTCCCTTTAACGAACTAAGCGGAAGACACAAACTGTACTCACCATCTCCATGATCCACCATGTAGAATGGTTTGTTTTCCTCATCAAATTTCTTTATCTGTTGACTGATATCCATAGACCACCATCCTTTGTTCAATCATATTCAAAAACATCATTTCACATACTCATATTTATAGTTTCTTCTTGAGTGAGTACCTCCTCTTGTCTTTGTCTCTCAGTATACTTAATGGATATTCCTTGATAATCACAGCCTATCGGTTCAAGCACTCTTTTGGTTAAAACTCTCAATAGCGTTTCCGTATCATACTTAGCTTCAAAATATAGTTCTTCATCTATTTTCAACGGAACATCCATGTTTGCTGCATTTCTTCCCAAAATAATTCTTTGCTTGCCAGAAATATTCTCTCTCAACTGCATCATTTTCTCATGTATGGTTGGATTTGAATTAAAGTATTGCAAAATTGTTGTAGCCACACTTTTCCAAGTCAATGTTTCTACTTCTCGTCCATCTGCAAATTTTATAGCAAGAGGCTTTTTTCCCTTTAAAAGGTAAAACATATCCCACGATAGACCATACTCCTTTTCCTGTGCTTTCGTATTTGATTCAAGATTTCCATTCAAAACCAACTCAATTAATTCATCACATCTACTGTTGACCATTTGTATTAGTTGTGTGCGCATATCCTCAATCATCTGTAACTCTATCACACAAGTTCCTCCTTCCTATGTTTTTGGTGTCCCCGGTTCGGGAGGCGAATGTGCATTATAAGCACAAAACATTCTACTCATACTTATTTCAGTCACTCTAGCATCTCCTTTCTCAATCTGAAGGCACAAAAAAAGTAACCAATTTTTACGTTGGTTACTTTCCCTACTCACTACTGTTCTGCAATTCTTGCGGCTAATTCTTCTAAATACATCCACCTATCCATCTTCTCTTCCAGTAGATTCTCTGCCGCTTCTTTGTCAGCCATGATCTGATTCAATTTTACAAAGTCTGTAGATACTGCAGCCATTTCACTTTCCAGATTCTCTATTTTTTCTTCCAGTGCTGCAATATCACTTTCAATGGTTTCATAATCCTTCTGTTCCTGATAAGTAAATTTCAACTTCTGAGGGCCACGAGTACGCTGTCCTTTCTGTGGCTGCTGCGTATTCGTCTTGGATACACCCCCTGCTTTCTTTGCCTGCTCTGCCTCTGCTTCCTCTTTCTCTGCTAATTTCTTCATGGAATAATCGGTATAGCCACCTTCATATTGTTTCAGTTTTCCATCTTCCTCAAAAGCAAAAATGCGTTTCATGGTTCTGTCAAGGAAATATCTATCATGGGACACTGTAACAACGATTCCCTCATAGCGGTCCAGGTAATCTTCCAATATGGTTAATGTAGCTATGTCTAAATTGTTGGAAGGCTCATCCAAAAGGATGTAATTGGGGCTGGTTGCCAGCACACGAAGCAGGTTTAATCGTTTCTTCTCACCGCCGGACAGCTTTCCAATCGGACTATACTGCTTTTCCGGTGGAAACAAAAATCTTTCCAGCATGGCAGATGCAGAGATACTTCCCTCGGTTGTCTGGATATATTCTGCGGTATCCTTCACATAATCAATTACTCTTTGCTTCGGGTCCATGTAGGATAAGTCAACTTCATTCTCATCGCCTCCCTTTTCCGAAGCGATTTCCTGTGCATAATATCCCATCTTAACCGTCTGACCAATGATAACCTGTCCGGAGTCCGGCGGTATCATTCCTGCAATAATTTTCATCAGCGTGGATTTCCCGCAACCGTTTGGTCCAACAAAACCAACTCTGTCACCTTTCAAAAAGATATAGGAAAAATCATCTATTAACTTTCGGTCCCCATATGCTTTACAGATATGTTCCAGTTCTACTGTGGTTTTTCCAAGTCTTGTAGAGATAGAACTTAATTCCACCTGTGAATCCTGCACCGGTGCCTGACGATCTCTCAACTCCTCATAACGCTGAATATGTGCTTTCTGCTTTGTGGAACGTGCTCTGGCTCCTCTCCGTATCCATTCCAGTTCTACTCGCAATATGGACTGGCGCTTTCTTTCACTTGCCAACTCCATTTCCTGACGCTGGGTTTTCAGCTCCAAATATCCCGAATAATTTGTCTGGTAACTATAAATTAAACCTTTATCGATTTCAATAATCCGGTTTGTTACGCTATCTAAGAAGTAGCGGTCATGGGTTACCATGATAAGTGCCCCTCTCCACTTCTTCAGATAGTCTTCCAACCAATCTGCCATCTCATTATCCAAATGGTTTGTAGGCTCATCCAACAAAAGAATGTCTGCCGGGGAAAGCAGTACCGAAATGAGTGCAAGTCGTTTTCTCTGTCCTCCCGATAACTGACCTGCAGGTTGCATGAAATCTTTAATCCCAAGACGTGTCATCATTGCTTTAGCTTCACTCTCTATGGACCAACGGTTTTCATCTGTCACGTTACCTTCCAGTACACATTCCAAACTACTTTTATCCGGTGCGAACTCTGGATGCTGTGGCAGGTAACGAAGCACCACATGATTAGCAAGGGTAACGGTTCCTTCATCCGTTTCTTCCTCACCCATAATCATTCGTAGCAAGGTTGTCTTTCCGGTTCCGTTGATACCAATGACACCTACCTTCTCTCCTTCCTGCAAGGAAAAGGATGCACCATCAAATAACTTCCTCTCGGTATAGGATTTTGTCAGATTCTCTATGTTAATCAAATTCATGTTATTTCCTCTTTCATCTTGTTCTATCTTCCATTATACACAAAATAAAAAAGTAGTCATCTCTTTTGACTACATCCACTACTACACTATACACAGTACAATGATATTTTTGTGTATCCTGTTCCTTTTACACCTATTTTATTACACGATACACTCTATGCACACCTCAAAAGGGTACTACAGTTTACATCCAGGATCAAAACATTCGGTGCCCCCATCAACACCTTGCATAACTGCAATCTGCGCCGTTCTCCACCAGACAGTTTTCCCAGCTGTCCATACTGGTCTTCTCCGGAAAACAGGAACCGCTCCAGCATTCTCGCTGCCGTGATCTGTCCATCCTCCGTGGTGATATATTCCGCCACATCCCGGATATAATCAATGACTCTCTGCTCCGGATGCATCATGGTGTCGTCGATCTCCTGGGCATAATATCCCAGCTTCACGGTCTGCCCAATCTCAATATGTCCGCTGTCCGGAGCCACTTCACCCAGGATCATTTTCATCAGCGTGGTCTTACCACTGCCGTTAGGGCCGATAAATCCCACCCGGTCGTCCTTGCCGAACAGATAGGTAAAATCACGGATCAACACTTTATCGCCATAGCTTTTGGATACATTCTCGATCTCTACTGTGGTACGGCCCAGTCTGGATGCTGCGGAAGTCAGTTCCACTTTGCCGTCCGTCACGGGTCCCTTCACATTTTTCAATTCCTCAAAACGCTGCAATCTGGCCTTCTGCTTCGTAGAGCGGGCTCTGGCGCCCCGCTGTACCCAGGCAAGCTCATTGCGTAGGATATTCAGGCGCTTTTTCTCACTGGCCTGTGCCATCTCCTCCCGTTGCATTTTCAGTTCCAGATAGCCGGAATAATTGGCATCATAGGAAAAAATCTTCCCTTTGTCCAGTTCCAGGATCCGGTCAGTGACACTGTCCAGAAAATAGCGGTCGTGAGTGACCATGATCATAGCGCCTTTGCGGCGGCGCAGCTGGTCCTCCAGCCAGTCAGACATGGAATTGTCCAGATGGTTGGTAGGCTCGTCCAATAACAGGATCTCTGCCGGGGACAACAGTACCGATACCAGTGCCAGACGCTTGCGCTGTCCGCCGGACAGCTGCCCGCAGGGCTGATCAAATTCCGTAACCCCCAGTTTCGTCAGCATGCTTTTGGCATCCGCCTCGATGGTTCCGGCGTTTTCCTCCACACGATTGCCACGCAGCACTGCCTCCAGCACCGTCTCCTCCGGAGCAAACTCCGGATTCTGCGGCAGATAACGCACCAGACAATGATTTGCCTTAATCACGGTGCCATCATCGGCTTCTTCCAACCCGGCAATCATTTTTAGCAAAGTGGATTTTCCGGTTCCGTTAATACCAATGATTCCGGCCTTTTCCCCTTCCTGCAGGAAAAAGGAGGCTCCGTCAAAAATCTTGCGTACTCCATAACTTTTGGTAATATTGTCAACAGTCAGTATATTCATCTGTATAACCTCTTTTTAGAATTTACGCATAGCTTATACGAACTTTTTTCTCAAAGAATCGTATCATTTTTCATGTGCTATACTTCCAAATGTAGTATACTATAAATAATCTATTTTAGGAAAGAAGGTTTTCGCATGAATTTAAAAGATGCTGCTGCGAATCTGAATCAGGCGCACCCGGAAGACATCCTGCATCCCCTCTATACTCTCTGGGGGGAATCGCTGGTGCGATCCGGTTCCTATGACGATATCCTGCCGGAATATCCCCGCCCGCAGATGAAACGAACGGATTACCATATGCTGAACGGTCTCTGGGAATATGCTTTTGTGCCTGCGGACGGAGGTAAGGCTTCGGAAGATTCTGCGTATTTTACCGCTCAGGGTTCCATCCGGGTGCCTTTTTCGCCGGAAGCCCTGCTTTCCGGAGTTCACAGACGGCTGGAACCCACGGAGTACCTGTGGTACCACCGGGAACTTTCTTTTTCCACGGAAGAGCTTTCCCAAAAAGAGGAAAATATGCGTTGCATTCTGCATTTTGACGCGGTAGATCAGGAAGCAACCGTTTTCCTCGGCACAAAGAAGCTTGGCACTCACAGTGGCGGCTACCTTCCTTTTTCCTTAGACATCACAGAATATGTAAACGCAGATCCGGTATCTCTCTATGTAAAAGTCCGGGATCTGACTGACACCGGTTACGCCACCAGAGGCAAGCAGACCCTGAACCGCGGCGGCATGTTCTACACCGCCCAGAGCGGCATCTGGCAGAGTGTCTGGTACGAATGGGTTCCGAAAAACTATGTGATCAATTATAAGATCACCCCCAAGTACAACAAGGCTTCCGTAACCTTCGTTCTGTGTTCTCCAAAGCCGTTCAACCATCTGGAATTCCGGATAAGTGCCCCCTCTTGCGACGGAACCCTCGCACAGGAAAATACCGGTTCACTCACGCAGATGCGTGTACGTAAAATTTCTGAGCAACAGGATTCCTTTGGGCTCACGCATACCACGGTTGTGCTTTCTTTTCCCGCCAGCGTCACCTATTCTGCAACGGATCCTGCTGATGCACCGGAGCCGGTAAATTTCAAGTCTTGGAGCCCGGAACACCCCTGGTTGTATCCTTTTACCCTGAACGCCGATGAGGATACCGTGGATGGTTATTTTGCCATGCGATGTTTCTCAGTCGAAAAGGATTCCAAGGGAATTTTGCGGTTTTGTCTGAATCACAAGCCCTATTTTCTCCACGGGATCCTGGATCAGGGCTACTGGTCCGACGGGCTGATGACTGCTCCCTGCGATGAGGCCTTTGTCTATGATATCAGCCTCGCAAAAGGGCTGGGCTTCAATATGCTCCGGAAACATATCAAGCTCGAGTCTCTGCGCTGGTATTATCACTGCGATCGTCTGGGCATGATCGTATGGCAGGATATGGTCAGCGGCGGCTCTACCTATCATATGCCCTGGGTATGCTATATGCCCACACTGTTCCCCCACATGTCCGCCCACACGAAGGATAATCATTATGAGCTGTTCTCCCGTGGTTCGGAAGAAGGCCGGAAAAGCTGGGAACAGGAATGTCTTGACACCATAGATCACCTGTACAATGTCCCTTCCATCGCCGTATGGGTGCCCTTCAACGAAGGCTGGGGACAGTTCGATGCTGCCCGTATTGCGAAAATGGTGGCAAAAAAAGACCCCACCCGTCCGGTAGACCATGCCAGCGGCTGGTTCGACCAGAAAGGCGGGGATTTCCGCAGTATTCATAACTACTTCCGTCCGTTACAGGTAAAATTGGATGGAAAAAGGGCTCTCGTTATCTCGGAATATGGTGGCTACGCCTGTCACATCGACGGGCATTCCAGTGTGGACCGGGTCTACGGATATCAGAAATATGACACCCCGGAGGAGATGGCTGCTGCCCTAAAGCAGTTATTTTCCAGACAATTATTTCCTCTGATCTCAAAGGGCTTGAGCGGTGCGGTATATACGCAGCTCTCCGATGTGGAAGAAGAGGTGAACGGTCTGGTGACTTACGACCGGCGTATCGTCAAACTGCCTGTGGGACATCCGTTTGCGGCACCATCCTCTTTTGCAGCACCTTACTCACATGGAAATAAGCCGGAATAAGGAATGCATCCGCCATGATCCAGGCAATGGGACTGCCCAGGCATACCCCGGTGAAGCCGATGATTGGCACCAGTCCAAAGCCTGCCAGGGATCTGGCGATCATTTCGAAGACACCTGCTAAAATGGCGAATTTCGGGAAACCCATACCCTGGATCAGGAAACGGACAATGTTCACCAGTGCAAGCGGAATATAGAATGCCGTATTCCATAACAGAAAAGCACACACGTTGGCAATGATCTCTGCCTCGCCGCCGTCCACGAACAGCTGCGCCAGCGGACCGCCGAAAAATACTGCAATCAAAAATGCGATCACAGAGTATCCTACCCCCAACAGTACACAGGATTTAAGTCCCTTGCCAAGGCGATCCAGTTTGCCGGCTCCCACGTTCTGTCCACCGTAGGTTGCCATAGTGGAACCCATGGCATCAAAAGGACAGGCTAAGAAGTTACCGATCTTGCCGCCTGCAGTCATGGCCGCAACTGCCGCAGAACCTAAGGTATTGGCTGCAGTCTGTAAGATTACGCTGCCAATGGCGGTAATGGAATACTGTAGCCCCATAGGAACTCCCATGCCGCACAACACCATCATCATATGTCCGTCCACTTTCCATTCTTCCCTGTGGATTCGCAGGATCTCGAATTTTTTCACCATATAGACCAGACATGCCACACCTGAGACTCCCTGGGAGATCACCGTTGCCCAGGCTGCCCCCGCCACGCCCATGTGCAGGGATATGATAAAATACAGATCCAGCACAATATTAATAATGGAAGACAGCACTAAGAATACCACAGGAGTCTTGCTGTCGCCGGTTGCACGGATCACGCCTGCCACGATGTTGTACAGGAATACCGTGGGAATACCGATAAATATAATGAAAATATAGTTATGCGCCCCATCAATGATGTTGGCGGGCGTCTTCATCCATACCAGAATGTCCCGGCACAGGATCGCCGTCACCACGGTCATGATGACGGAAAAGGCAAGTCCCAGCCAGGCACAGTTGGCCACATATTTGCGCATGCCCACATAATCTCCGGCACCGAATTTATGGGACACGGGGATGGCAAATCCATTACAGACACCCATGCAGAAACCGATGACCAGGAAGTTGATGGAGCCGGTAGAGCCTACTGCTGCCAGATCATCCACACCAAGAAACCGTCCTACGATCATGGTATCTACCAGATTATAGAACTGCTGGAATAAAAATCCGAATAATAACGGCACAGCAAAGCTGATG